>Ga0206129_10003656_pt1 | contig 17555 bp, 7 predicted proteins | sample Helgoland_Spring_8_FD_148616 | JGI IMG/M metagenome (GOLD analysis project Ga0206129, IMG submission 148616) | Pelagic subsurface seawater microbial communities from Kabeltonne, Helgoland, North Sea - Helgoland_Spring_Bloom_20160502_2 | ecosystem: Environmental > Aquatic > Marine > Epipelagic ...
AAGCTGGAGTTGCTTTAAATCCTCACACAAGTATATCACTTCTAGAAGATACCATACAAGACATAGACCTTGTGTGCCTTATGAGCGTTAATCCTGGTTTTGGCGGCCAGAGCTTTATAGAAAATACCTATGACAAAGTAATTGCTTTAAAAGAATTAATTACTCGAAAAGGAGCCAGTACCATCATAGAAATTGATGGCGGGGTTACTAGCAAAAACGCCAAACAACTTGCAGATGCTGGTGCAGATGTACTGGTGGCGGGTAGTTATGTTTTTAAATCTGAGAATCCTACCAAAACCATTACAGATCTTAAAGCGCTTTTGGCCTCTTAAGTAAAGAAACTCAAAAAACCATATCTAACCTCTGGTTTTAAAAGCTACGAGTACTGTGTAAAAACTATCTATATTTTTTTTACGAAGTAACCTTTGCGTTACACTTTAAAATGTTACCTTTGCGTTACATTTTAAACGTAAAACAATGAACATAGACATTATTATACCAGCTTTAGGAATACTAACAGGAATTATTATTCCATTAGCAGCTTTTTATTGGCAATACCTAGAGGGTAAAGAAAAAAGAGAAACAGCAGTAGAGATCTCAAAGAGTTTGAATGACCCAGATAAAATAGAGAAGCTAATGGCTATTTTTGAAGAAAGAAAAAAGGAACCCATAGATTATAGAAGAAGCGGAGTGATCACAACCTTTGTGGGCATGGGCCTTTTTGGATTTGGCCTGTTTTTTTTGGGCTCTATCCTTAAAGGAGTTGGATGCCTGGTGGGGCTTATTGGTATAGGTACCCTTATTGCTGGTTACTTGTACCCAAACACGGGTAAAGAACTCACTAGCGCTGTTGAGGAGTTTGAAAAACAGTAACTATGGGCAAAGACCATTTAAAACTTTTAAACAACTTGCAGCAGCTTAGAAAGGCTGCTCATCTCACCCAGCAAGAACTCTCTGAGGCGGCAGAGGTGTCTAGAAAGAGTATTAATGCCATAGAGAACGGCATTTATATTCCCTCTACGGTATTGGCCCTAAAAATTGCAAAAACCATTGAGTGCAGGGTAGAAGATTTATTCCAGCTCCCGTAATTAAAAACAGTAAAAAAAAAGCCTCACGTAGTACGTGAGGCTTTTTTTATGCTGATATATGGTATTACAATAATTTTATAATCTTACTGCTCATTGGCTTTGTGGTAGCGTAAAAATAATCAATGAGCTGGCCGTTCTCATCTACCAGATATTTCTGGAAATTCCACCTTACTGTAGAATCCATCACCCCATTTTGGGTCTTAGAGGTAAGCCACCTGTACAGCGGGTGTTGGCTGGCCCCTTTTACCTCAATTTTGGATGAGAGCGGGAAATATACCCCGTAATTGGCTTTACAAAAGGTAACTATCTCTTTGGCGGTACCCGGCTCTTGGCCACCGAACTGGTTGCAAGGTAAGCCAATAACCACAAGTTTATCTTTATAGGTTTTGTACAGCTCCTGCAAACCATCATATTGAGAGGTAAACCCACACTTGGAGGCAACGTTAACAAAAAGTATTTTTTTGCCCTTATATTGGCTTAAATCTAGAGGCGCTCCAGAGATATCTGTTAGGGGTATATCATACAAAGATACTGTAGTGTTTTGGGCAGTGGCTATAGTGCATGTGAGCAGCAAACCCAAAAATATTTTAGAAAGCATAGTTTTTATTGCAAAGGTACGGATGCTTTGTATTGCTAATGCTAGAGCTGCTTATTTTTAACAAAGAATTATGTGGGGGCGGGTTTACATAACAAAAACGACTGTGGCACAATCGGCTTCTTTTTTTAGTGAGTAAAGTATCTAGTGTTTGATTAAGCGCACCAATTTATTGTTATTTATTAATATAAAATAAACTCCGTCTGGAAGAGAGGTTGCATCTATTTGAAAATCATTAGAGAGTGTTTTTTTATAAATTAGTCTTTTCCCTGTTAAATCAAATAAATCAAATGATTCAATCATTTTTGAAGATTTTATCTGCCAAATACTTGATGTTGGATTAGGAAATATATCTAATTCTATTTTCTCTATTTCTACCATAGAAAGTGCATCTTCAACATTAACTGTTCTTGTAACAGTAGCAGCTGCATTCTCATTAGCATCTGATACGTCATAAGTTACTGTGTAGCTGCCTACAATAGCTGTGTCAACATTGGATACCGTAACAATGTTTGATGTAATGTCTCCATCATAGTTATCTTTGGCGGTAGCACCTGCATCAATATAGGTGTCTCCCACTTCAATGCTAACAGTTGCATCTCCCAACAAAGTAATGACTGGGGCTATAGAATCTTCAGTCACGTATATATAACCGATTGAAGGCGCATCACTTGAAATATTTTGATTTGTTTCACTAGAAAGGACAACATTAGAGAATTGGAATGTGTATTGGCCCAAATCGATAGAATTCTCCACAAAAACAGGTAATGTTAAAATAGTTTGATTTCCAGAATTAATAATGTCATTTCCAATTGTGTATATGATAAACCTGTAATTATTGTTTCCTAAGGAAGATATTAATGTCGTGAAATCATTTAGGATTGGAGTCTGTGTGACGTTATCTATATCGAAGATGAATCCCTCAGGGATGTTAATGTCATATTGAATAGCCCTAATAGGATCATTATTTATAAGATCTATTGGTATGTCATAAGAATAACCTCTAAAAACATCAGTATCCAATAATGTTAAATAGTTTTGACTAAAAACAAAACTTGAAACGAAAAATAAAAAAATGTTTATGAGTTTCAAAGCCTATTTAAGTATTAAAATTTTGTTGTTTATAAATTTTTCTCTGCTGTTATTTCCAGCACAAATGATTAAAATATAATTTCCTTTATCTAATGTATTTAGATCAAGATTGACTTGTTGAATCCCTTGCCCTCTTTCATTAGTTGTTACCGTTACTAAACGTCCCAACATGTCATACACCTTTATTATTACTTCATTCATTTGTTCTGGTAAATAATACTTAACAGTAACATCACCACTAGATGGATTAGGGAATAGGCTAAATTCAATTTGATTAAAATCTTCTAAAGAAAGATCATCCTCTACATTAACCGTTCTAGTTACCTCTATGGCTGCATTACCATTAGCATCTGATACATTATAGGTTACTGAGTACACCCCTACAATAGCTGTGTTTACTGTAGATACAGTGACAATACTTGAAGTAATATCTCCATCATAGGTGTCTGTAGCAGTTGCTCCTGCATCTGTGTAGGTGTCTCCCACCACAATGGTGACTGGATCTTCTCCTAGTAAAGTAATCACTGGTACAGTTGTGTCTACTACATTAACTGTTCTAGTTACTTCTGCGGCTACATTACCGCTAGTATCTGATACATTATAGGTTACAGAATATACACCTACAATAGCCGTATTTACTGTAGATACCGTTACAATACTTGAGGTAATATCTCCATCATAGGTATCTGTGGCCGTAGCGCCTGCATCTGTGTAGGTGTCTCCCACCTCAATGGTTATTGGATTATCTCCCAATAAAGTAATTACTGGAACAGTCGTGTCTACAACAGTAACCGTTCGTGTTACCTCTGCGGCTGCATTACCGCTAGTATCTGATACATTATAGGTTACAGAATACACACCTACAATTGATGTGTTTACTGTAGATACAGTTACAATACTTGAGGTTAAATCTCCATCAAAGTTATCTGTAGCAGTTGCTCCTGCATCTGTGTAGGTGTCTCCCACTTCAATGGTTATTGGATTATCTCCCAATAAAGTAATCACAGGCGCCACAGTATCTTCAATTACATTAACTGATCTAGTAACTGTAAGAGCTGTATTACCACTAGCATCTGCGACGTCATAAGTTACTGTGTAGCTCCCTGCAATAGCTGTGTCAACTGTGGAGACTTCAACTATACTTGATGTAATATCTCCATCGTAATTATCTAATGCAGTAGCTCCCGCATCTGTGTATACAGCTCCTACCTCAATAGTGACTGGATCTTCTCCTAGTAAAGTAATTACTGGAACAGTCGTGTCTACAACAGTAACTGTTCTAGTTACCTCTGCGGCTGCATTACCATTAGCATCTGTTACGTTATAACTTACAGAATATACACCTACAATAGCTGTGTTTACTGTAGATATCGTTACAATACTTGAGGTAATATCTCCATCATAAATATCTGTAGCAGTAGCGCCAGCATCTAAATAGGTATCTCCTACCTCAATGGTGACTGGATCTTCTCCCAGCAAAGTAATTACTGGAACAGTAGTGTCTACTACAGTAACCGTTCTTGTTACCTCTGCTGCTGCATTACCCGATGTGTCTGATACATTATAGGTTACTAAGTACACACCTACAATTGCTGTGTTTACTGTAGATACAGTTACAATACTTGAGGTAATATCTCCGTCATAGGTATCTGTGGCCGTAGCGCCAGCATCGGTGTAGGTTGTTCCTACTTCAATGGTGACTGAATCTTCTCCCAGCAAAGTAATTACTGGAACAGTAGTATCTACAACAGTAACTGTTCGTGTTACTTCTGCTGCTGCATTACCATTAGCATCTGACACATTATAGGTTACTAAGTACACACCTACAATAGCCGTATTTACTGTAGATACAGTTACAATACTTGAGGTAATATCTCCATCATAAGTATCGGTGGCCGTAGCGCCAGCATCTAAATAGGTATCTCCTACCTCAATGATGACTGAATCTTCTCCTAGTAAAGTAATTACTGGAACAGTCGTGTCTACAACAGTAACCGTTCTTGTTACCTCTGCTGCTGCATTACCGTTAGTATCTGATACATTATAGGTTACAGAATATACACCTACAATAGCGGTATTTACTGTAGATACAGTTACAATACTTGAGGTTAAATCTCCATCAAAGTTATCTGTGGCAGTAGCGCCAGCATCTAAATAGGTATCTCCCACCTCAATGGTGACTGGATCTTCTCCCAGCAAAGTAATTACTGGAACAGTCGTGTCTACAACAGTAACTGTTCTAGTTACCTCTGCGGCTGCATTACCACTAGTATCTGTTACATTATAACTTACTGAGTACACACCTACAATAGCTGTATTTACTGTAGATACCGTTACAATACTTGAGGTAATATCTCCATCATAAGTGTCTGTAGCAGTAGCGCCAGCGTCTGTGTAGGTGTCTCCCACCTCAATGGTTATTGGATCTTCTCCCAGTAAAGTAATTACTGGAACAGTCGTGTCTACAACGGTAACCGTTCTTGTTACCTCTGCAGCTGCATTACCGTTAGTATCTGTTACATTATAAGTTACTGAGTACACCCCTACAATAGCTGTGTTTACTGTAGATACCGTTACAATACTTGAGGTAATATCTCCATCAAAGTTATCTGTGGCAGTAGCGCCAGCATCTGTGTAGGTATCTCCCACCTCAATGGTTATTGGATCTTCTCCCAATAAAGTAATTACTGGAACAGTCGTGTCTACAACAGTAACTGTTCGTGTTACTTCTGCAGCTGCATTACCATTAGCATCTGACACGTTATAGGTTACAGAATATACACCTACAATAGCTGTATTTACTGTAGATACCGTTACAATACTTAAGGTAATATCTCCATCATAGGTATCGGTGGCAGTAGCGCCAGCATCTGTGTAGGTGTCTCCCACCTCAATGGTGACTGAATCTTCTCCCAGTAAAGTAATTACTGGAACAGTCGTGTCTACAACGGTAACCGTTCTTGTTACCTCTACTGCTGCATTACCGCTAGTATCTGATACATTATAGGTTACTAAGTACACACCTACAATAGCTGTGTTTACTGTAGATACCGTTACAATACTTGAGGTAATATCTCCATCATAAGTATCTGTGGCCGTAGCGCCAGCGTCTGTGTAGGTGTCTCCCACCTCAATGATGACTGAATCTTCTCCTAGTAAAGTAATTACTGGAACAGTCGTGTCAACAACAGTAACCGTTCTAGTAACCTCTGCGGCTGCATTACCACTAGTATCTGATACATTATAACTTACTGAGTACACACCTACAATAGCTGTATTTACTGTAGATACCGTTACAATACTTGAGGTAATATCTCCATCATAAGTGTCTGTAGCAGTAGCGCCTGCATCGGTGTAGGTTGTTCCTACCTCAATGGTGATTGGATCTTCTCCCAGCAAAGTAATTACTGGAACAGTCGTGTCTACTACATTAACCGTTCTAGTAACCTCTACTGCTGCATTACCCGATGTGTCTGATACATTATAACTTACTGAGTACACCCCTACAATTGCTGTATTTACTGTAGATACCGTTACAATACTTGAGGTTAAATCTCCATCAAAGTTATCTGTAGCAGTAGCGCCAGCATCTGTGTAGGTTGTTCCTACCTCAATGGTTATTGGATTATCTCCCAATAAAGTAATTACTGGGGCTACAGAATCTTCAATTACATATACATACCCGAGCGATAGTGCATCACTTGAAATATTTTGATTTGTTTCACTTGAAAGGACAATATTTGAGAATTCAAACGTGTATTGGCCCAAATCGATAGAATTTTCAACAAAAATAGGCAACGTTAAAATTGTTTGATTTCCAGAATTAATAATATCATTACTAAGGGTATATATTACAAATCTGTATGTATTGTCACCAATGGAAGAAATTGATGTCGTAAAATTATCTAGGACTGAAGTTTCTATGACATTATCTATATCGAAGATGAATCCATCAGGGATGTTAATGTCATATTGAATAGCCCTAATAGGGTCATTATTAACGAGGTTTATGGGAATATTATAAGAATTTCCTCTTAAGACATTGGTATCAAGTAGAGTTAGATAGTTTGGAGAAAACACATTTGCCAAAACACTTATGATTTGTTGTTCCTCTGGTGAGTTATTTCTGATAGAAATATCTTGGTTAAAATTTCCAACTTGGTTAGGTGTAAATGTGAGTTCAACATCTATACTCTGAGAAACCTCCAGCGTTGTTGGTATCTCAAGGGGGAAGGATAATTCATCAGTGTTGTAAACCAATTGATCGATAAGCAGACTTGCTGAGCCTGTATTTGTTAGGGTAACATTGGTGGTTTGTACATCTGTTATGGGAATATTCCCATAATTAATTGTTTGGATACTTGTTGATAGGTATGGCGCATTGATGGTAAAACTTCCATTGTAAGCATCTGAGATGATATCTCCAAGTAATACATTTGAAATTATTGAATTCGAAATAGGTAAGGCATAAGTTCCTGATGTGATGTTCGGAATAATCTTAAAGTTAAAAACATCACCTTGATTGCCTGAAAAATTTGTGTTTGAACCAGAGTAGGACACAAACCTAAGAGTATTACTATTAATCATACTCCCGGCGATGGTATGATCTTCTGCTCTTGATGTAAAAACAGCAGAGTTTTCAACGTAACTCACATCATTGGGTAGTGTTATATCAAACTGAAACCCACTAAAGGCTTCCATATTTGAGATGGCCACTGGAATTTCTATCTCTGTATTAGACTCTCCTTGACCAAATCCGATATAAATTTCATTTACTGCAAAAATATCTGCAGTAACAGTAGTGGTTTGAAGCGCTCGAAGTGGGTCTTGGTCGTTTGTTGTGAAGCTTAGTTCTTTAGAAACAACTTGTTTGTTGGAGGTATCAACACTCACAGAAAATGACCTACTATTTCCAGAAGGTATGGTTACAGGCAAGGCTTCGAAGAGAGAAAATGGGGCATCTATAGAATATGAAGAAATGATAAGATCTTCATTTCCAGTATTGGATACATTAACGCTTTGCAATGGGGTCGAATTTATTGGGATTTCTCCAAAATTCACAGCAGTAGTAACAAGATCATATCGCGGTCCAAGAATTGTTACATTGCCACCTGTAGAACTTACACTTAAAGCAGCGCCATTTTGGTCTGAAAGTACTATATCTGACATGGATAAACCATAAATTCCTGGCTCATTATTACTACTAAAATTTAGATTTAAGATTGCTCCTGACCCTATACTAATCACTTCATTGGAGGCCGAATAAACAATAACTCGAATCGTAGTTTCATCAATGGTGCTAACAGAGAAAAAGTGATTTTCAGCTCTTGTTGTTAATGTACTTCCAGAAAGTAATTCATAGGCAGACTCGTTGTGAGATAAATCAAACTGAAAGGCGGTTACCTCTGAGGTGTTCTCCAAGCCAATTTCTACTGAAAATGAAGTGTTAACTCCTACAGATTGTGAGGTTACATTGAAGCTGTTTTGACTAAAAACAAAACTAGAGACAAAAAATAAAAGAAATGTTACTACATTTTTCATACTAGTATTTTTATTTGATAATCAGTGTTTTATTAGCGATGTTTTTAGTACCCCCATTTTTATGGGCACTAATAAGTACTATATAGTTTCCTTTTTGCAGTGTATTTAAATTGAGATTGGCTTGTTGCATGCCTTGCTTTTTATCAATAGCTTGTGCCCAAACTAGTCTTCCTAGCATGTCATACACCTTTGCTACTGCTCCATCCATTTGCTCTGGCAAGTAATACATGAGTGTTACTTCTCCACTAGTTGGATTAGGAAATAAGTTTAAAAACTCAAGCTCACTGCTCTGGAAAGGAGATGCTATCCCTGCCAATTCAATGTCTTTAAATCTTGGCGTTAGCTTGGCTCCTGTTGTGGTTCCTGCAACGGCTAGATTGATATTAATATCTTGAGTGGCATCTACACGTGTGAGTAGTTTTGTTCTAGTTGATGCTATGGTGGTGTTATTAAAGCTGTAAAGCATAAGCACCTTTAATTGATCTTGGGTGTAGTCTAACCTTTCAATACCAGGGAGCTCGTGCAGGACATATTCAAAATCTGCATCAAAGGCTAGTTGTAATCCGCCAATGTTGTGCATAGACTCTACATACAAATCGTTACCCTCCCAACTAAAATCTGCAAAGCCAATGGCCTGTGAAGGATAGAAGTTAGGATCTAAACTACCAGATCCTGTATCACCACCATCTCCATTAAAGATAATATCTACCGTGCCAACAATATCCAACACATTTATGGTATTATCTGCATTCACATCACCAGCTACAAATATAAAGGGCTCTGGATTGTTACCCAGTATATAATCTACATCATGGACAAGATCCAGTACATTAACATCAAAATCTCCATTGCTATCTCCAAGAGTAGAGGTTAGTGGAGAAGAAGATACCGTGTTAGAATAATCTGTCTCTTCAAAACTGGTTCTTAAAATTTTATATTTATAAAAATAAGTCTCTCCCTCTAAAACAGCATAGTCTGAGAAGTATACACCCGTGGTAGATGCGTCTGTATCTTCAATAATAAGAGTCTCATTCAGCTTTTCTGGCTCACTCTCTACGCCATCTGCGTCTATCTGGTAGCGGTACATGTTATAACCCAACACATCATCTAGCTCATCTGCAGATGGAGCAAGCCACTCTAGATCTATCTTACCTAAACCACCTGCTGCAAAGAAACCTGTAGAGGCAGAACCTGCAGATTGTAATAGGAAATTAAAACGTGAATCCTCAACAGGAATTTTAAAATAATCTAAATCCTGAGCATCTTGCACTCTAATTCTATTAATCCCATCCGCAGCACCAATATTCACTTCATGAGTCACGGTATATATTTTACCATCCGAAGACCATGTGCCTTGCTCTGAAATTATTTTTTGGTTGTATGGTATCGTAACTCCATAAGAAATCTGAGGAGCTACAGTAGTGTCCATCTCGCGATTGAAGTAAACCTTAAACTCATGTGTTCCTACTCCAAGTGGGTCCAGTGATGCATACTCATCTTGAGCATCATAACCATTTACCTCTACTTTCCAAACTATTCCATGAGCTTCTTCATGTGGGGTATTTGATATATCATTTGTATTAAATACTCCTGCATAATCTGGGGAGTTTGTAGCATCTAAAATTTCTCTTAGGTAATTCGAATTATTCGATGTTCCTAAATATGCATTTTCAGGTGATGTGGTTCCATCTCCAACACAAACAAAAGAATATGAATTATTAAATGTATTTAACATAGGCCAAGTCGCAGAGTCATTTGAATTACTCAATTGAATTCCAGATCTTCCAATATTATTGAGGAAAACAAAATTATTTATCACATTTAAACCTTGACGATTTTGAGGGTTTGTTCCATTGGTACCGGTAAATTCCCAATAAGTGTTTTCAACAAAATTACTGTTAACAATCAAAGAATTATTATAATTAAAACGCATCATTGCGTCATTTATCCCTCCGTAACAATCACTTATTATCGAATTAGATATATGTATGTTTTGAGCTGAAGAATTATTTCCTGTTCTGAAAATATTTGAAAATGTACTGTTATTTACAACAACACTTTGAATAACTGTAAAGTCTAAAATAGATTCATTATCATTATCACTTGCAAAATCAAAACCAAGCCAATAGTTATTTTCAGCCATAAATATTATATTATTGTCCTTATTACCTATAGCTAAAAGCCTTGAATTGTCCTTAAGTAATATTTTTTTTTCATCAGAGATTTTTAAAATAACCCCTGGTTCAATGATCATTGTTGCATCTTCACTTAAAACCAGATTTTCGATTACTAAATATTCTTTGTCTGCTTCTAGGGTTAAATCATAATTGACTACACCACTTAAAAAAATTGAATTTTTAATATTAATAACTATTTCTGTTGGTTCAGACATATATTCTTGATCTGGGCCAGACCAGGCAGTAAGTACAAATCTTATATCTACATTATTGGCAACATCTTCAGCAATCGTAATTTTTAACGTTTCAAATAAATCTTGTAAACTAGCATAAGCGGTTATACTTCCAATCTCAATTTCATTTTGAACTATTGTTGCCTTGGTTTGGTCTTCAAACTCTGCAAATTCAATCCCTACCCTAACATCATCTGTAGGACCCCAATAATTTTTTATAAGTGGCAGTATTTCAATAGTCTCTCCAGGTTCCCAATATCCATTCCCATTCTGACCACCTATAGTATCTCTTGCGATAAAATTAACAACTCTTAAATCAGGAATTGGATCTGTGACTAAAGCGGTTAAAAAATCTACATTAGGATTTGATGTATTAATCAAATTCCCAAAGATTAATTCTTTACTATCATCAGGTTTTATTTGGTTATATAATGCCATGGCTCCAGCAACAAGGGGTGTTGCCATTGAAGTTCCTGTTAGAGCTGCATAACCCCCACCTGGGATTGTACTCATAATTGATGATCCAGGAGCTTGTAACTCATAATTTAATAGTTCAGTATAACCAGAAAATGTAGGACCGTCTTGATCATAATTATCGTAAAGTCCTACAAAATCTTCAACTCCTAGAACATAATTATATGCACCCGGATAAGAAGGAGCTGACGGTTTGGTATCCGGACACACTCCAGGTCCAATGCAAATCTTGCTATTGCCGGCTGCACCGACTAGAATTGAGTTATTATAAGCATTTTCTAAAGCTAATTTCAGTGTCGATGACTCAGCATAAGACCCAAAACTCATATTAATTATTGTCGCTCCATTGCTGGACGCATACTCAACTCCAGCCGCTATATTAGTACTATTTCCTTGCCCCGTAGATTGAAATACTTTTATGTGCATTAGTTTTACATCCCAAGCGGCACCTGCAATGCCAATACCGTTGTTACCAACAGCGCCTGCAATACCCGCCACGTGTGTTCCGTGCATGTTATCATCTAGGGGTGCATTGTCTAGGTTTATAAAATCCCATCCTCTTATATCATCAACATACCCATTGCCATCGTCATCATAGCCTTCTACTCCATTAAGTTCTGCTGTATTTATCCAGGTATTAGCCTCTAAGTCTGGGTGGGTATAATCTCCCCCGGTATCTAAAATGGCAATTACCTGTGAGCCATCTCCTGTGGTGTACTGCTCCCATACATCATCAATATTGGTGGCTGTAATATTGCTCTGGGAAGGATAGAGTGGATCGTCTACGTCTATGACTAAGGAAGTTTCTAATTTAGCTGCCTGTTCTGCTGTGATGGTCTCGCCCACTTCAAAATCATCAATGCCATAAATGTAGTTAGGCTCTGCATACTCCACATTTGGGTTGTCCTGGATTTGTTGTATTAATTGTAAAATATTTTCTTGCTCGTTAGTTGTTTTTAAAACAAATATGTTTTTCATGGTCAGGGGCTCCTTTGGAGTGTATCCATTGTTTGGGTTCTGTGCTGCTTTGGCTGCGTATACCGCCTGCATCTTTTTACTATTGGCAATACTGGCCTCAATAGATTTTTGATGAAACATCACCTTAGACGAGGCTACTTTATTCTCTATACCAAGTAGTGCTCCTACATTAAAACTTGAGGTAGCCTTCCCGTTTTGCGAGTAGCTAATCTCTGCCTCTACGTTGTCTTTAAGCTTGACAATAAGCTCACTAGGCTCAAAATTATTTAAGTCTTGCTGCACCACAGAAGGTGTTTGAGCAAACACAAAGGTTGAAAATAAAAGAAATGTGATTAGATGTTTCATAGCAGTTTTGTTATTTGATAATCAGTGTTTTATTAGCGATATTTTTAGTGCCTCCATTTTTATGGGCACTAATAAGTACTATATAGTTTCCTTTTTGCAGTGTATTTAAATTAAGATTGGCTTGTTGCATGCCTTGCTTTTTGTCAATAGCTTGTGCCCAAACCAATCTTCCTAGCATGTCATACACTTTTGCTACTGCTCCATCCATTTGCTCTGGCAAGTAATACATGAGTGTTACTTCTCCACTGGTTGGATTAGGAAATAAGTTTAAAAACTCAAGCTCACTGCTCTGGAAAGGAGATGCTATCCCTGCCAATTCAATGTCTTTAAATCTTGGCGTTAGCTTGGCTCCTGTTGTGGTTCCGGCAACGGCTAGATTGATATTAATATCTTGAGTGGCATCTACACGTGTGAGTAGTTTTGTTCTGGTTGATGCTATGGTGGTGTTGTTAAAGCTGTAAAGCATAAGCACCTTTAATTGATCTTGGGTGTAGTCTAACCTTTCAATACCAGGGAGCTCGTGCAGGACATATTCAAAATCTGCATCAAAGGCTAGTTGTATACCGCCTATGTTGTGCATAGACTCTACATACAAATCATTACCCTCCCAACTAAAATCTGCAAAGCCAATGGCCTGTGAAGGATAGAAGTTAGGGTCTAAACTACCAGATCCTGTATCACCGCCATCTCCATTAAATATAATATCTACCGTACCAACAATATCCAACACATTTATGGTATTATCTGCATTTACATCACCAGCTACAAATATAAAGGGCTCTGGATTGTTACCCAGTATATAATCTACATCATGGACAAGATCTAGTACATTAACATCAAAATCTCCGTTGCTATCTCCAAGGGTGGAGGTTAGTGGAGATGAGGATACGGTTTGTGAAAAGTCGGTCTCTTCAAAACTGGTTCTTAAAATTTTATATTTATAAAAATAAGTTTCTCCCTCTAAAACAGCATAATCTGAGAAGTATACACCCGTGGTAGATGGGTCTGTATCTTCAATAATAAGGGTCTCATTCAGTTTTTCTGGCTCACTCTCTACGCCGTCTGCGTCTACCTGGTAGCGGTACATGTTATAACCCAATACATCATCAAGATCATCTGCAGATGGAGCAACCCACTCTAGATCTATCTTGCCTAAACCGCCTGCCGCAAAGAAACCAGTGGAGGCGGATCCTGCAGATGACATATTAAACTTAAATATGTCAGAAATAGGTATTTCAAAATTATTCAAATCTTTAGCGCCTTGAACTATAATTCTATTAATTCCATCTGCTGAACCAATTCCAATAGCGTGATCAACACTAAATGTTTTACCATCTGTAGACCAAGTTCCAGTTTCTGTAACAACCTTTTGAGTCCAAGGATTTCTAATACCATATGAAATCTGAGGATCAACAGAAACATCCATTTCTCTGTTAAAGAAAATTTTAAATTCATAGGTGCCTACTCCAACATTTTCAGTAAGGTATGTGTTTGGATATATCGGGAAAATATCAATTCCCAAAGGCTTGTATGACATGACTTGAGTTAAAGCATGTTTTCCTCCTATATCAATTTTCCATACAAAACCAGGTGATTCGCTATATGGAGTTGTAGGCAGTAAATCCGTTTTATAAAATAATCCATCACTACCATCAGTAATATCACTTGCATCATTTAAAATTAAATCTTCAAATACATTTAATTCATAAGGTATGATATGAAAAAATCCTTTTCCAAAATAATCACTAAAAGCTTCGTGGTTTAGACCTACATTAGGTGGACCTAAATAAGGCCCATAAAGTCTTGCACTTCCATTAACATCTATATACTCACCATTATATTTAAGTGTTGAGATATAATTGCTGAATTGACTTTCTATAGTGTATTCAAAATTTGGATTTATTAATTCGTCAGTGTAACCACTACCATAGTTTGGGATGGCTTGAGCACCATTCAAATAATTATTATAATTAGAATTACTTTGTACGAACGTTTGATAATGATAAGGTATACCCTCATCATCAAATACAACCTCATTCCCATAATATGACCCATCAATTGGGGAATAAAAAGGCATTGTGCCATAGAAAATGTCACTAGAAGAAGTAGTCCCCATGTACAAGTTAGAATATTTTATAACAGATGAACGATAATATCCACCCCACTCATTATACTTTCCACCAAAATCACAATAGTTGTATTTATTGGGAGATGATTGAAATTCTTCTGAATAGAAATTAAAACCACTACTATATATTCCTGTAGAGTAAAAGTTACAAAAGGTGCATTTGTCAATTGACATATTGACATTAATTGGCATTTCATTATTGAAAGTAATATTTTTATCCTTATTAGCAATTGCAATAATTCTACCATTATTTATTTTTCTCAACTGACCATAACCCCCTCTGAAATAAATAGTTGTTCCGGGTAAAATTGTTAAAGTGGCGTTATTAATATAAACTATTTCATTGTCTATAAGATAACTACCTTCTGCTAAAATTAAATCAGAAGTAATTGGCCCTACTAAATTTATCAAATTAGTAACGGTTAGTACATGAACCCTTGAGTCAATTACATCAGGATTATCTTCATCCCAAATACTAATAATAAACTCAATTTCAGTTCCATCAATTATATTCTCATTTAATGTTACACTAAATGGATCGGTTGTGTTTGAACCATAGGCATAATCACTTAAGGTCCCTAGCTCCGCAGTATTATCTGTAATAGTAACAAGAGACGAATAGTATTGATTTTGCAGTTCATTCCCACCTATTTCAATTGATCCAATTATATTTCCAGAAGTGGACCAATAATTTTTTGCGCTAACATATAAATCAATAATCTCTCCTGCATTAGGTGTACCATTTGGGTAAATATTATTCTCATTATCATCTTGCTGAGCAATATTATATATTTTGACTAATGACTCACTTTCCATTTCAATAGCGTTAAGTAAGTCAAATAAATCATCAGATGAAAGTGTCTGATTGGGTTGTGAAAATTGTATTCCTCCAGAATTTATAAAATCTCCGAAAAGAATTTCCTTGTTTGTTGAATTTTTTATTTCATTATATAATGCTGCTGCTCCAGCTATTAATGGGGCTGCCATAGAGGTCCCTGTAAGTAATGTGTATCCTCCATTTGGAATAGTACTCATAATTCCAGTTCCGAGTGATATTAATTCATAATTTGAAAGATTATTAGGATTAGATTGAAAATAAGGGCCTGTATTATCATAATTACTATAACTACCAACTGACGCTACTCCTAATACAAAATCGTGACCTGCTGGATAATAGAATGAGCAACCCTGACCCTCTGTACAGCTGCTATTGTTCCCAACGGCAGCAATTAATAATGAATTTGTATAAGCCAATGCCAGTGATGATTCTAAAGTGTTAGATCTACTCCCGGCAAAACTCATATTTATGATTGTAGCACCATTTTCTGATGCGTATGATACTCCATTGGCAATATCTACAGTATTACCAGATCCTGATGCTTGTAACACTTTAATAGGCATCAGCTTTACATTCCAAGCTGCTCCTGCTATTCCTATACCATTGTTACCAACGGCGCCTGCTATACCCGCCACGTGTGTACCGTGCATGTTATCATCTAGGGGTGTATTGTCTTGGTTAAAAAAATCCCATCCTCTTATATCATCAACATACCCATTACCATCATCATCAAATCCTGCAACACCATTAAGCTCTGCTTCATTTGTCCAAATATTAGCCTCTAAATCTGGGTGGGTGTAATCCACCCCGGTATCTAAAATGGCAATTACCTGTGAGCCATCTCCTGTGGTGTACTGCTCCCATACATCATCGATGTTAGTAGATGTTATGTTAGTTTGTGAGCTATATAGCGGATCATTAACCTCAATTGTACTGGTATTATTTGAAGTATTCATTTTACTAGCCTCTTCTGCAGTAATTACATCGCCCACTTCAAAATCTTCAATGCCATAAATGTAGTTAGGCTCTGCATACTCCACATTTGGGTTGTCTTGGATTTGTTGTATTAATTGTAAAATATTTTCTTGCGCATCACTGGTTTTTAAAACAAATATGTTTTTCATGGTCAGGGGCTCCTTTGGAGTGTATCCATTGTTTGGGTTCTGTGCTGCCTTGGCTGCGTATACCGCCTTCATCTTTTGACTATTGGCAATACTGGCCTCAATAGCTTTTTGATGAAACATCACCTTAGACGAGGCTACTTTATTCTCTATACCAAGTAGTGCTCCTACGTTAAAACTTGAGGTAGCCTTCCCGTTTTGCGAGTAGCTAATATCTGCCTCTACGTTGTCTTTAAGCTTGACAATAAGCTCACCAGGCTCAAAATTATTTAAGTCTTGCTGCACCACAGAAGGTGTTTGAGCAAACACAAAGGTTGAAAATAAAAGAAATGTGATTAGATGTTTCATAATAAAATATTTTAAAAAACTAATTTAGAAAATAAAAATGGCAATTTACCATTCACATTTGTCCAAACATGAATTTTGAGATAAAGCAATTAACGACTAAAATCCCAAGAGAATCTATTATATCAAAACTACAATACTTTAACAATTATAATGATACATATATGATACGTATCATGCAATGTAAATGAGTAGTACAAAAATCAAAACATTTGATTCCTAAAAGTTTTGATTTAAATAAACAAAACAAATTTCAATATAGTTATTATTAGCAACTATAATATGGGAAAGTATGGTATACCATAATTTTTAAAAAAGCAATCATAAAAAAACACACAATCGAGACTTCTTTATGTTACACGAAATAGGATTAGCTGCGCTGACCCTTATTGCTCGGCGCTTTGAAAATAGTGCAAATAAAAAAAAACACGCAAGCGAGGCTTGGTGTTTTTTTTTATTTGCACTATTTATTCGTGACCCAGAGAGGATTCGAACCTCCAACCGTCAGAGCCGAAATCTGATATTCTATCCAGTTGAACTACTAGGCCAAAAACACCTATACTATAGGTGTTGTATTGTTATATTTTTTAATTTGATAGG
>Ga0206129_10003675_pt1 | contig 17508 bp, 19 predicted proteins | sample Helgoland_Spring_8_FD_148616 | JGI IMG/M metagenome (GOLD analysis project Ga0206129, IMG submission 148616) | Pelagic subsurface seawater microbial communities from Kabeltonne, Helgoland, North Sea - Helgoland_Spring_Bloom_20160502_2 | ecosystem: Environmental > Aquatic > Marine > Epipelagic ...
GATCAAACGGGCATTGCGGCGGATAAGATTGACGTCATTCAAGGCGACAGTGACCTTATCGCGACGGGGGGTGGCACGGGTGGATCACGTTCAGTCACAGTGCAAAATACCGCAACCCTTGCGACGGTTGAAAAGATGATCGCCCAATTTACACCATTCTTATCTGAGAAGATGGGCGTGAGCGAAGAGAGCATCATGTTTGATGATGAGGCCTTCAGAGCAGATGGCTCCAATGAGAGCTACACGATGCTAGAGGTTGCAGAATTGGCGCGCGCGGACAGGCGCGAGGATCTGTTGAACGTCGAGGCCCGCATCACGCTTGATGCTCGCTCTTTTCCCAATGGTGCCCATATCGCGGAGGTAGAGATCGATCCCGAAACCGGCGTAACCCAAGTGGATCGCTACACAGTCGTCGATGATTTTGGAAATCTTATCAACCCTATGCTGGTCGCAGGCCAAGTGCATGGCGGCATCATTCAAGGCCTAGGGCAAGCGCTGACAGAACGGGTTGTCTATGACGAAGAGGGCCAGCTCCTCACGGCAAGTTTTATGGACTACGCAATGCCGCGCGCAGATGATAGCCCAATGATTTCTTTCTCTACAGAAGCGGTGCCAACAGCCACTAATCCGATGGGCATGAAGGGCTGCGGTGAAGCGGGAACAGTCGGCGCTTTGGCGGCGATCGCCAACGCGGTTCAAGATGCGGTCGCACCACTCGGTATCGAAAAAGTTGATATGCCCTTTACCCCACATCGCATGTGGCAGATGATTTCAAAGGCAAACAAGGCGGGCTCTCTTGCGGCTGAGTAAACGCATATCCCTCTGGCTCAGCGGTGCTTTGCGCCGTCGCCGTCAAAGCCCGCGCACCGCAGCGCGCGCGGCCTAAACCCATGTGGTGATCCTTGATGGTACCATGTCTTCTTTGGATGACGGGTACGAAACCAACACGGGGCGCACCCATAAGCTGCTCTGCGAAGCCGACCCTGACATGTCGCTTTATTATGCAGCGCGCGTGCAATGGCGCGGGTTGCGCTCTGCGCCGGATGTGATGATGGGTCGCGGGATCAATCGCCAAATTCGCCGCGCTTACGGGTTTCTCGCCTCACGTTATCGCCCAGGAGATCACATTTTTCTACTTGGCTACTCGCGTGGTGCCTTTGCTGTGCGCTCGCTCGCGGGTGTGATTGATCGTGTAGGTTTGCTCACTGCTGCGCATTCAGAAGAAAGACATATACGCACAATTTATCGCATCTACGAAAGCGGTGAAGGACGCGCCGATCACGAACATTTTGTGGCAGAGCATTGCCATGACAGCGCCCCGATCGAAATGGTGGGTGTCTGGGATACGGTCAAAGCGCTGGGCAATGGCCTGCCTGTGTTCTGGCGGTGGAGTGCGCCTAAACATGTGTTTCACAACCACGATCTGGGTCGCTCTATCCAACACGGGTTTTACGCACTCGCGCGCGATGAAACACGCAACAGTTACACCCCTGTTTTGCGGCCTTGCCCTGAAGATTGGCAAGGCCGCATCGAACAAGTCTGGTTTCTGGGCACCCATGGCGATGTGGGCGGCCAGCTTGGCGGTTTTGAAGCGGCACGCCCGCTCGCCAATATTCCGCTGGTCTGGATGTTAGAACGTATGGAAAGCTGTGGTTTAGTTTTTCCAGAAGACTGGCGCGCGCGTTTCACGCAGAATCCAAGGGTGGCGTCGGTCAGGACATGGCGCGGGTTTGGCAAGCTGTTCTTATTTCGCAAACGCCGCCGCATCGACAACGACATTTGCGAACGCATACATCATTCCGTCTACGCGCGTGAGCAGCGCGATCCGCCAACGCTAAGCGGTGGTCTAACCGCGCGTCTCACACAACGTTGGCGCGGTGCGAGTAGCGCTTAATCAAGCGTTGTTTGGCTTCATAATGATGCAAGTGGTTGTTCCCAAAGCATAAAGCTTATTATCCGAAACCCCGCGAATTTCACCATGGGCAATCCCGGTCGAGCGGCCCGTGTGATCCGTGACGCCAATTGCATCAACCTCTGTGCCCAAAGGAATTGGGCGCAGGATATTCACCTTATACTCCAAGGTCGTATAGACGCTGCCTTTCGGAATCTTCGTCATCACAGCGCAAGCCATGGCACTGTCCAAAAGTGTGCCGTACCAGCCACCATGCACTGTCCCCATGGGATTGCAGTGATTAAAAAGCGGCGTGCCGCGAAACACGATGCGCCCGTCGCCGACAGCATTTAGTTTATAATTCAGAACCTTGCCGATGGGTGGCGCTGGATGCTTGCCGTCTAAAATGCCTTGCATAAACGCCACGCCAGTGATGTCGAGCACCTCAGCGAGGGACATCAGATCATCAAGGCTTTGGGCGTAATGCATGGCGAGGCTCCTTATTTCACGCCCAAGCTAAAAGCCGTGAGCCCGCTCCGCAATCGTCAATTACGCGACGTTTTGCAGATCGATCTTCGGCGTGACCCCTAGCGCGTGACACACATCACGGGTCAACTCAGGACGGTTCAGCGTATAAAAATGCAACGCATCAACGCCGCCCTCCATCAGATCTGAACACAACTCCGTGCAAATCGCGGTTGCAAGCAGATCGCAGCGACCATCGCGCTCAGCTGTCTCAAACGCGGCATTCAACCACTGCGGGATCTCTGTGCCACACCGCTTCGCGAAATTGCGCGTGCCTTTCCAATTTTCGATTGGCAGAATGCCGGGCAGAATGGGTGTTGTGATCCCCGCCTTAACGCAGGCATCGCGAAAGCGGAAAAATGTGTCTGCCTCAAAGAAAAATTGAGTGATCGCTTCGCTCGCGCCCGCGTCCAGCTTGGCTTTGAGCCAATCAATATCTGCCTGCGCACTTGCCGCCTCTGGATGGCGGTCGGGATAGGCCCCGACGCGGATCTTAAAATCGCCCGTTGCGCTCAGCGCCTCGATCAACTCGACAGAATTGGCAAACCCACCCTCAACAGGTGTGAACTTGTCCTGCCCCTTTGGCGCATCGCCACGCAAGGCTACGATTTCACGCACGCCTGCTTTGGCGAACTCTTTAGCAATTCCAAGGGTTTCTTCGCGTGTAGCGTTGACACAGGTCAAGTGTGCAGCCACGTTCAGGCCGCTGGATTTATGCAAGGTTGCGACTGCATCCCGGGTCATATCACGCGTTGTGCCGCCCGCGCCGTAAGTGACGGAGACAAAGGTCGGATCAAGCGGGGATAAAACCTGCACTGTGTCCCAAAGCCGGAACGACGCCTCTAACGATTGCGGTGGAAAAAACTCGAATGAAACCTGAGGTGCGTTCATGATAACCGGATCCTTTATGAATTTCACTCTTGTCGCATGCAGGCAATTGTGAAACAAATTCATATTACTCAAGACCTTCATGAGGTGCGCTCAGGTATGCATATCGAATTCAGACATCTTCGAACGATCAAAGCAATTCACGAGAATGGCGGACTAGCCAAGGCTGCGGATCAATTGCACATCACGCAAAGTGCGCTCAGCCATCAGATCAAGGGCTTGGAGGACCAGGCAGGTGTCGAACTTTTCGTCCGCCGGTCCAAGCCGATGAAGCTGTCTGCAGCGGGGTTTCGCCTGCTGCGTTTGGCCGAAAAAATCTTACCAGAGATTGATGCGATGCAGACGGAATTCAGCGGTTTGCGCGATGGCAAATTGGGCCGTTTGCACATCGCCATTGAATGCCATGCTTGCTTTGAATGGCTCTTTCCTGTGCTCGAAGCGTTCCGCAAACTCTGGCCTGATGTGGATGTGGATATCAAACCTGGGCTTGCCTTTGACGCGTTACCCGCCTTGCAAAAGGAAGATGTGGATCTGGTCGTCAGCTCCGACCCTGAGGATCTAAAGGGTGTCGAATTCAGCCATCTTTTTGATTATGCACCTGTTTTTGTGTCTTCTTCCCAGCACCCCTTGGCGCAAAAACCCTATATCGATGCGGAAGACTTCAGAGGGCAAACCTTGATTACATACCCCGTTGATCGCGCACGCCTTGATATTTTTAGCCAGCTTTTGACGCCCGCCAAAGTCGAACCCGCCGCTATTCGGCAAGTGGAATTGACGGCCGTTATTCTTCTGCTCGTCGCCTCCAATCGCGGCATTTCCGTTCTGCCCTATTGGGTCGTCCGCGAGGTGAAATACTCCTCTGACTACGTGACACGCCCGGTCAGTGAAACGGGCCTTACCCGCCAACTTTTCGCGGCCACACGCGATGAAGATATCACCAAACCTTACATGTTGGACCTGATCCGTTTGGCCAAAGAAGAGGCCGCGAAATTGCAAAACGCTTAAGCGCTTGGCAAATGGTGCGTGCCTGCCTATACCGCGCGCCTGAACACCTCACATTTTAAGGACGATCCCGCCATGCAAGGCAGCGCAAATCTAAACGTGATGATCAAAGCGGCGCGCAGGGCCGGGCGTAGCTTGGCCAAGGACTTTCGCGAAGTCGAAAATCTGCAAGTTTCGCGCAAAGGCGCCGGCGACTTCGTCAGCAAAGCGGACCTGTCTGCGGAAAAGATTATCAAAGAAGACTTGATGGACGCGCGGCCCACCTACGGTTGGCTCGCCGAAGAGGGTGGCGCAGATGAAGGCGCAGACCCGACACGTCGCTGGATCGTTGATCCTTTGGATGGCACCACGAATTTTCTACACGGCCTGCCGCATTGGGCTGTCTCTATTGCGCTCGAGCACAAAGGCCAGATCGTTGCGGGTGTTATTTATGACCCCACTAAAGACGAGATGTTTGTCGCCGAAAAAGGCGCGGGCGCTTGGATGAATGATCAACGCCTGCGTGTGTCTTCGCGCCATTCGATGATCGAGAGCCTGTTTGCTACAGGCATTCCTTTCGGTGGTCGCGCGGATTTACCCGAGACAATCAAAGATGTTGCCAAGATTGCACCCTCCGTTGCAGGTATTCGCCGCTTTGGTGCGGCTGCGCTTGACCTCGCCTATGTGGCTGCGGGCCGCTATGAAGGGTTTTGGGAGCGACGTTTGAATTCCTGGGACATGGCTGCGGGTCTTGTGATTGTGCGCGAAGCGGGTGGGTTTATTGAGCCCTTGAACCCGAAAGGGGACATATTCGCAGACGGTGAAGTGATCTGTGCGAATGAAGCGATCTTCTCTACATTTGCGAAAGTTATCCGCTCTTAAGGTTTCGAATTGCTTGCGCAATCCGACTTAGGCGAGGGGCCAGCCCCTCGCGCTCCCCGAGGTATTTTGGGACCAAAGAAGCGGGATGGCGCAAAATGACATGGCATTTGTCGACTTCGTTGCGGTGCAGGTGTGCATTCTGAGGGAAGATGAAATCTATGCGGATGTTGATTTCCTTTGCAGCTTTGTTTTTGTCAGTCGCTTTGTTGCAGCTGTCATCGGGCGGTGTTGGGCCGCTTGATGCTTTGTCTGGTATTGCACTAGGATTTAGTACAACGCAGATCGGCCTGTTAGGATCGGCCCATTTCGTCGGGTTTTTCATTGGTTGTTGGTGGGCCCCGCGTCTCATGGGAAGTGTCGGGCATAGTCGTGCGTTTGCGGCCTTCACCGCTTCGGGCGCGATTGGGTTGTTGGCCCATATGTTGATCATAGATCCCTACGCTTGGGCGTTGATGCGGATCGCATCGGGCTTGTGTGTGGCGGGTTGCTATACGGTGATCGAGGCGTGGTTGCAGGCCAAAGTGAACAATGAGACACGCGGGCGTACGATGGGCGTGTACCGGATTGCCGATATGGGTGCGTCCTTGGTGGCGCAATTGATGATCGGCGTGCTCGAACCTGCGTCCTATGTGTCCTACAACTTGCTCGCGCTGTTGTGTTGCGCCGCACTTTTGCCGATGACTTTGACCAAAGTGAGCCAGCCCAAAACGCCAAGCGCGCCACGTTTGCGGCCAATGTTGGCGGTGGCACGATCACCTTTGGCAGCGGCAGGGGTGATTGTCGCCGCGCTTTCAAGTGCGTCCTTCAGGATGGTTGGGCCGATTTATGGGCAAGAGGTTGGGTTGCGCCCCGATCAGATCGCCTATTTTCTTGCAGCTTTCGTTTTGGGCGGCGCTTTGGCGCAGTATCCGATTGGCTGGCTGGCGGATAAGTTTGACCGACGTTGGGTCTTGATTGGATTGTCTGTCGCGGCTGTCATCAGTTGCATGGTGACCAACGTGATTGGGGCAGGGGGCACGGCTGCGATCATGGTGGGGGCTGTCTTCTTTGGCCTCACCACGTTTCCGATTCACTCCGTCGCTGCGGCGCACGCGCATGACTTCGCCTCCAATGATGAGCGGGTCGAATTGTCCGCCGCACTCATGTTCTTCTTTGCGCTTGGTGCGATTGCATCACCGCTGGTGTCGTCGACTTTGATCAATTGGTATGGGCCGTCGGCCTTGTTCATAATGATCGCGAGCGGGCATTTGGTGCTAATCGCTTTCGGTCTGATTCGCATGTGCGCGCGCGATACTGTGGAGGACAAGACCCGCTATGTTTACGCGCCGCGCACATCATTTGTGATCGGGCGACTGGTCGGCAAGTCGCGCAAACGCGATTGAGGTCTGGCACCGCCCATCGCGCTGAGCTAAACGAGGGAACGTTCACACAAAAGGCGCATCATGGCTCGGCATCTTATCACTTCGGCGATCCCTTATATCAATGGCATAAAACACCTTGGCAATCTGGTGGGCAGCCAACTGCCTGCGGATCTCTACGCACGGTTCCAGCGCGCGCGCGGGAATGAGGTTTTGTTCCTTTGCGCTACGGATGAGCATGGCACACCGGCTGAATTGGCCGCTGCGAAAGCGGGAAAGCCTGTCGATGAGTACTGCGCTGAAATGTGGGCTGTGCAGGATGAAATCGCCAAGGGCTTTCGCATGTCGTTTGATCATTTTGGCCGTTCTTCATCTCAACAAAACCGCGACCTCACCCAGCACTTTGCAGGGCGTTTGGCGGATGAGGGCCTGATCGAGGAAGTCACGGAACAGCAGATTTATTCCAATACTGACGGGCGTTTTTTACCTGATCGCTATATCGAGGGCACATGCCCCAATTGCGGATTCGAGAGCGCGCGTGGCGATCAATGTGACAATTGCACTAAGCAGCTTGACCCGGTTGATTTGATCAATCCGTATTCAACGATCTCGGGTTCCACCGATCTGGAAATGCGCGAGACCAAGCATTTGTATCTGCGCCAAAGCCAAATGAAAGACCAGCTGAGCGATTGGATCGATAGCAAAAACGATTGGCCTGTGCTGACCACCTCGATCGCCAAAAAATGGCTGCACGATGGCGATGGTTTGCAAGATCGCGGGATCACGCGGGACCTGAGCTGGGGCGTGCCCGTGAAGCGCGGCACAGAGGATTGGCTGGGCATGGAGGGCAAGGTCTTTTATGTGTGGTTCGATGCACCGATTGAATACATCGCTTGCGCCAAGGAATGGGCCGATGCCAATGGCAAGTCTGATGCGGATTGGCAGCGCTGGTGGCGCACCGATATGGGTGCGGAGGATGTGCGCTACACCCAGTTCATGGGCAAGGATAACATTCCTTTTCATACATTGAGCTTCCCTGTTACGATTCTAGGCTCGGGCGAGCCATGGAAGCTGGTCGATTACATCAAGGGCTTGAACTATCTCAATTATGATGGCGGTCAGTTCTCTACCTCGCGCGGGCGCGGTGTGTTTATGGATCAAGCCTTGGCGATCTTGCCAAGCGATTATTGGCGTTGGTGGCTCTTGAGCCACGTGCCTGAAAGCAGCGATAGCGAATTTACGTGGGAAAATTTCCAAGCCTCTGTGAACAAGGATCTCGCGGATGTGCTTGGCAACTTTGTCTCGCGCGTGACCAAATTCTGCCGTTCCAAATTCGGCGAGGTGGTGCCGGAAGGCGGTAAATGGGACGAACAGGAAGAGGCTTTGATCGCTGAACTCACAACTCGCGTGCGCGCCTATGAGGGCCACATGGATGCCATGGAAGTGCGCAAATCCGCTTCTGAATTGCGCGCGATCTGGGTGGCGGGTAATGAGTACTTGCAAACGGCGGCACCTTGGGTGGCGTTCAAAGAGGACCCCGAAAAGGCGGCGGCGCAGATCCGTTTGGCTTTGAACTTGATCCGTCTTTACGCGGTTCTGTCAGCGCCGTTCATTCCCGATGCGGCAGAAGATTTGATGAAAGCGATGCACACGGAAGACGCAGAGTGGCCGGATGATATCAGTGCGGCGCTTGGCAGTTTGGCTGTGGGGGATGTTTTTACTGTGCCCGATGTGACCTTCCGCAAGATCACTGATGACGAGCGTGAAGAGTGGCAGGCACGTTTCGCGGGAACACGCGACTAGAGACTGAGTATGCTACGCAGCGATGGCAGAATAAGCGCCGCAAGAACACCAATCGCGGCACCTAGCCCGAAGCGCACGAAAGCTGTGCCAAAACGAGGGGCCGCGACGCTGAGCACACCGCACACAAGGGCGTAAAAGCCGAGAACTGTGATATCCATGCGCGTAGCTTAGCAGAGGCGCGCAGTTTTTTCACCTCTTAAGTACGCCAAACGCCCCGCGCAGCATGGAGTGCTGGCAGGGAGGGGTGAGGGTGGATCGGTAAACGGTGTGGCAGGCCTGCCGAGAACGTATCTGTTGATCACATCCAAAGCAGTGCTTTGGGTCTGTGTTAAAACAGGGGCATCTTGACCGGAATGTTTACCGTTGGTTTTAAACAAGATGGGATTGTGGATCGTGCCGTTCTTGAGCTCAGGTCCTGCATTAGCGTATTGCGCGTTAACACTTTGAAAAGGACGCGCGCGGTGAGCAGGGCATGACGCAAACACATCCAGAGTTACGCGTGGATTTCGTGAACGGCCCTGTCGCGCATCGCCTTCGCTTTGGCGGCGGGCGCGGGCAGGACTTGCCCAAGGCGATGGGCTTGCGCGCGGGCAAGACTCCCACTATTATTGATGCAACCGCGGGTCTTGGACGCGATGCGTTCTTGCTGGCCTCTTTGGGGGCGGATGTGACGCTGATCGAACGCTCCCCCAAGATGCACGCGTTGCTTGAAGACGCGATGGCGCGCGCGAGGCAAGAGGGGGGCGATTTCGCAGAGATCATGGCGCGCATGACCCTGCTTCACGGCGACGCCAAAGCTCTATTGCCTAATTTGACAGCCGACGCGATCTTAATCGATCCGATGCATCCGCCGCGTAAGAATTCTGCACTGGTGAAACGTGAATTGCGTCAAGTGCGCGAAATTGTTGGCACGGATGAAGACGCCGCTGATTTACTCCGCGTGGCGCTTGAGTGCGCGAACAAACGCGTGGTTTTGAAGTGGCCCGCAAAAGCTGACCCAATCTCAGATGTGCGGGCGTGTTCGCATCAAATTATAGGAAAATCAACGCGTTACGATGTGTTTATGATTGCCTAGCCCGCGTCTTTCCAGGTGACCGGAGTGACGTATACGATGCTGTCGTCGACGCTCAGCATCACATCGCCTTCTTGGATATTTACCTGCACCTTCATCGACCGATTGGCGAGTTCGGCCAAATTTTGTGTGTCGCTTTGCGCAAGGTTCACGACCTTCAGATTATCAAAACGCGTCGTGCTGTTCTTGATTTTATCCCACCACATTTCCGCGGTGGAGCCATAGCCATAAACGATCACCTGTTTTGATTTCCCACTGGATTGACGCACGATTTTTTCGCTGGGCAGGCCGAGCGCGACCCAAAGCTCTAGTTCACCATTTAGGGATTTTTGCCAGATGTCGGGTTCATCATCGGAGGAAAGGCCCTTGGTCATTTCCAGATGCTCATGCGCGTTAAGCGCAAAGGCCAGCACACGCACCATCAAGCGTTCATCGGTTTCGGATGGATGCTTGGCTATGGTGAGCTTGTGGGTCTCGTAATAATGCCGATCCATGTCTGAGACGGAGAGTTCGACTTTATAGATCGTAGATTTCTGCGCCATTATGCGTCCCAGCTTTGTGAAGTTGGGGCTGCGTAATGTGTTTGGAAGAAGATGGGAAGAGGAGCGGGGATGCTCGATCCGCCCCATCTGTTCCTGCGTTATCAGAAAAATACTCTCTACTTGGCCTCTTCCAACATGACTCTCGCGACATAGCCCTCCAATTGTTGATCCCAATGACCGACGCCTGCCACTTCGAGAAGTATGGCGTCTGTGCCGTTTTTTGGGGCAATGTCTACATAGGATTTGGCCAAGTCAGACCATGTGTTTTTGTCGCGAGCGCCTGTGATGGCAATGACCTTCGTATCTGGACCAATGGTGCTAGCAAACTTAATGGGGGATTGCTTTTCAGAACGCGGAAATGGTCGATATTTTGCACGCCATTTCTTAATGTCACAAGTGAAAGCCAGCAAAATGGCAGTGTCCACTATCCCCGGATATCGCCCGATCACTGCACCAAGCTGTGCTGCACCACCAGAATGTCCGACGACGATAAGTTTTGCATCAGGGTTTGAAACACGCAGAGACTTTAGGGTTTCGGCGACCAGATCGTTGTTAGTTGCGGTGTATTGATCACGCCGTTTGTGGTTGGTGCCGGGGCTAACAAGGCCGGAACCGTTTGCATATCCGGGCCGCAGCATATCGATTGCGGTGCTTTCGGGCGCGCGTGCGGCGATATAGCTCATAAAGCGTTCATAATAATTTGCAGGTTTTTCGCCTGCGCCAGAAACATCGCCATGTAAGAAAACAATCGTAAATTTTTGACCTTTTCCGTAGGACTTTCCTTTCAGCGGTGCGAGATCTTGCTGCGCGTTTGCAGTAAGGGCGGCGTTTGACAAAAATAATAAACAAATCAAGCTGGAGAGGGCGGTTCGTTACATTGTGAACTCCTTATAAATATCAAAATCAGTATCAAAAAAACTGAATGTAGCATAGGGAGGAACTTGCTCAAAGAAGAACAGTGCCTTCAGCCCTTTTGGGAAAAAACATTTGCCGATTACGGTCCTTTCTAAAGAACCTATGGCTTGCGCTTATCGCCCCTTGCCACAAACCCCCACCCCGACTATACGCCCCCGGGTGGCAATCCGTGCCAAGTACGAATCAATCATACGCCGTGTTCGGCCGCTCCCGTCGCTGGGGGTCGCATCCGGCAAAGGAGAAGCGACATGAAACTGAATGAACTGCACGACAATCCAGGTGCCACGAAAAAACGCAAGCGTATCGGTCGCGGTGTTGGTTCCGGCATGGGTAAGACCGGTGGCCGTGGTATTAAAGGTCAAAAATCCCGCTCAGGTGTAGCGATTAAGGGTTTTGAGGGTGGCCAGATGCCGCTCTACCAACGCCTTCCAAAGCGTGGTTTCAACAACATTAACGCCAAAACACACTCAGTTGTGAACTTGGGCTTGATCCAGAAATTTGTAGACGCAGGCAAGATCGACGCGAAAGCAGCGATCACTGAGGAAAGCCTTGTAGCTTCCGGCCTCGTACGCCGCATCAAAGACGGCGTTCGCGTGCTTGCCAAGGGCGAAGTGACGTCCAAGCTGAACATCACAGTGACAGGTGCTTCTAAAGCAGCGGTCGAAGCGGTGGAAAAAGCGGGTGGCTCACTTACGGTCACAAAAGCACCAGCGGCTGAATAAGAGGTTGTGACGGGGCAGCCTAGCCCCTAAGTAACTTTAGACGTTTTCCTAAATGCCGCCTTGCGCTGAAAACGCACAGGGCGGTGTTTTACATTTAAAAGAGAGCCGTTCATGGTATCCGCAGCAGAACAAATGGCAGCCAACACGAGTTGGGCCGCCCTTGGCAAAGCCACTGATCTTCGCAATCGCATCCTTTTCACGCTTGGTTTGCTCATCGTTTATCGATTGGGCACGTTTATTCCGGTTCCTGGAATTGATGGCGCCGCGCTGCGTGAATTTATGGAAAGCGCAGGGCAGGGCATTGGTGGTATGGTCTCCATGTTCACAGGTGGTGCTTTGGGCCGCATGGGCATCTTTGCTCTGGGTATTATGCCTTATATCTCGGCCTCTATTATTGTGCAGTTGCTCACCTCCATGGTGCCGCAGCTTGAGCAATTGAAGAAAGAGGGCCAGCAGGGTCAGAAGAAGATCAACCAATACACGCGCTACGGCACGGTGGCTTTAGCGACGATGCAGGCTTATGGCCTTGCGGTTTCGCTGGAAGCGGGTGGTTTGGTCACTGAGGGTGGCCTTTATTTCCGCGCGGCATGTCTGATCACGCTCGTTGGCGGCACAATGTTCCTTATGTGGCTGGGTGAGCAGATCACTGCGCGCGGTATCGGCAACGGTATTTCTTTGATCATCTTCGTCGGTATTATCGCCGAAGTTCCAGCCGCTTTGGCGCAGTTCTTCGCATCCGGTCGGTCTGGCGCGATCTCTCCTGCGGTTATCGTGGGCGTTATCTTGATGGTGGTCGTCACCATTGCTTTTGTGGTGTTTATGGAGCGCGCTTTGCGCAAGATACATATCCAGTATCCGCGTCGCCAAGTTGGTATGCGCGTGCAGGAAGGCTCTTCCTCGCATTTGCCAGTTAAGGTAAATCCAGCGGGCGTTATCCCGGCGATCTTCGCATCTTCATTGCTACTGCTACCTGCGACAATTTCGACATTTTCTGGCAATTCCACGGGTCCGGTGATGTCCACGTTGCTTGCGTACTTCGGCCCTGGTCAGCCGCTTTATCTATTGTTCTTCGCGGCGATGATCGTCTTCTTCACGTTCTTTTATACATTCAATGTTAGCTTCAAAGTTGATGATGTTGCGGATAACTTGAAGAACCAGAACGGTTTTGTACCAGGCGTACGTCCAGGTAAGAAAACCGCAGAATACCTTGAATTCGTGGTCTCGCGACTCTTGGTACTTGGTTCCGCTTACCTGACTTTGGTGTGCTTACTGCCAGAAATCATCCGCGGCCAATTCGCCATACCGTTTTATTTCGGTGGAACGTCGGTTTTGATCGTTGTATCGGTGACTATGGATACGATCCAACAGGTGCAAAGCCACTTACTCGCGCATCAGTATGAAGGTCTGATCCAGAAATCACAGCTGCGCGGTAAGGGCGGCAAAGGACGTAAAAAACGGAGCCCAATTCGTCGATGACACATATTATTCTGCTAGGACCACCCGGAGCGGGTAAAGGTACTCAAGCTCAAATGCTCGTAGAAGACCGTAACATGATCCAGCTTAGCACTGGCGATATGCTGCGCGAAGCTAAAGATAGTGGCACGGAAATGGGCAAGATCGTAGCAGATGTTATGGCGCGCGGAGATTTGGTCACGGACGAGATTGTGATTGGTCTGATCCGCGAGAAGCTTGAAGGCGATAAGGCTGGCGGTTTCATCTTTGACGGTTTTCCACGCACGTTAGCGCAAGCGGATGCTTTGGCTGAGTTGATGGCGGAGCAAGAGGAAGTTCTGGATCATGCGATTGAATTGCAAGTGAATGACGGCGTTTTGGTTGATCGCATTGTTGGCCGTGCGGCTGATGCTCTCGCTGCTGGCGGCACTGCGCGTGCCGACGACAACGCGGAAAGCCTGAAGATCCGCTTGATGGCGTACTATAAGCAAACGTCACCGCTAATCGGTTATTATCACGCGAAAGGTTTGCTGAAAGGCGTCGATGGCCTTGGCACGATGGAAGGCGTTAAGGCAGAGATCGCGAGTGTTTTGGACGACTGAGCCGCGCTTCGCTTAAGGGCCTATTGACCCTCTTCGCAAAAGGTCCTAACCACCTTCATCTCTAACGAGAATCAACCGTCGGATTCGGGGTAACTACTCTTATTTGACAGATCACCTGATCAGCTTAAGCCTTCGGCCAAATCGCCTAGGGCTTTATGTTGTGAAAAAAGGGTCCGGCATTACGGACCCGCAACGAAAAGGAAGTCCACACGTGGCACGTATTGCCGGCGTAAACATCCCGACCCATAAGCGGGTCCCGATCGCCCTAACATATATCACTGGTATTGGCCCTGCCTCTGCTAAAGCAATCTGCGAAGCTGTTAAGATCGACGAAACACGTCGTGTAAACGAGCTCTCCGATGCGGAAGTTCTCGCGGTTCGCGAGCACATCGACGCAACATACGAGGTTGAAGGCGATCTTCGCCGTGAGACGCAGATGAACATTAAACGTTTGATGGACCTTGGTTGCTACCGCGGCCTGCGTCACCGTCGTAACCTGCCAGTTCGTGGTCAGCGTACATCTACAAATGCTCGTACTCGCAAAGGTCCTGCAAAGGCCATTGCTGGTAAGAAGAAATAAGGGAGGACTGACTAATGGCACGCGAAGCTAAACGCACCAAAAAGAAGGTCTCCAAGAACATCGCCGCTGGCGTTGCTCACGTGAACTCTTCGTTCAACAACACTAAGATCCTTATATCTGACGTTCAGGGTAACGCGATCTCTTGGTCCTCTGCGGGCACGATGGGCTTTAAAGGCTCACGTAAGTCCACGCCATACGCGGCGCAGATGGCTGCTGAAGACGCTGGCCGCAAGGCTGCTGAGCATGGCGTGAAGACGCTGGAAGTTGAAGTTCAGGGCCCAGGCTCTGGTCGTGAGAGCGCACTTCGTGCACTCGCAGCGGCAGGCTTCAATATCACGTCCATCCGCGACGTGACGCCTATGGCTCACAACGGTTGCCGCCCACCAAAGCGCCGCCGCGTCTAAGCACTGATTTCTATGGTAGAGGCTGCGTGTCCGCGCGGCCTCTGCTTCGTCATTTTAACCTCGAGCGTTTCGGTCTTTTGGACATGAGGTCGAAACAAGGATGGAGGGACGTATGATCCACAAAAATTGGGCAGAATTGATTAAGCCAACACAGCTTGATGTGAAGCCAGGAAACGACGCCGGTCGTCAAGCAACGGTTGTTGCGGAACCCCTTGAGCGCGGCTTTGGCCTCACGCTTGGTAACGCGCTGCGCCGTGTATTGATGAGCTCGCTTCAGGGCGCTGCAATCACATCGGTACAGATCGACAACGTTTTGCACGAGTTTTCGTCAGTAGCGGGCGTTCGCGAAGATGTCACAGACATCGTTTTGAACCTCAAAGGCGTGTCCTTGCGCATGGAAGTTGAAGGGCCAAAGCGTCTTTCAATCAATGCAAAGGGCCCAGGCATTGTCACCGCGGGTGACATTTCCGACAGCGCTGGCATCGAAGTTCTCAACCGCGAGCACGTGATCTGCCACCTCGACGATGGTGCAGATGTGTACATGGAACTGACCGTGAATACGGGCAAGGGCTATGTGGCTGCTGAAAAGAACAAGCCGGAAGACGCGCCAATCGGTCTTATCCCGATCGATGCGATCTACTCGCCTGTTAAGAAAGTGTCTTATGACGTGCAGCCGACCCGCGAAGGTCAGGTGCTTGATTATGACAAGCTGACGATGAAAGTAGAAACAGACGGCTCTTTGACGCCTGATGACGCGGTTGCTTACGCGGCGCGCATTTTGCAAGATCAGCTGTCTATCTTCGTGAACTTCGAAGAGCCCGAGTCCGCATCCGCGAAGGATGAGGATGATGGTCTTGAGTTCAACCCACTTCTGCTGAAGAAAGTGGACGAGCTGGAGCTTTCCGTACGTTCCGCGAACTGCTTGAAGAACGACAACATCGTTTACATCGGCGATCTCATCCAGAAAACCGAAGCAGAAATGCTGCGCACGCCAAACTTCGGCCGCAAGTCTTTGAACGAGATCAAAGAAGTGCTGTCAGGTATGGGCTTGCACCTTGGCATGGACGTTGAGGACTGGCCACCGGACAACATCGAAGATCTTGCGAAGAAATTCGAAGACGCCTTTTAAGAATTGGTAAGGTGCGTCATATGACGCACCTTACTTTACGACCCGGGCAAACCGCCCCAAGGAGAGTAGTGGAGTACGCATCCGCTGCCAGACAAAGCAAAAACAGCCCGTAGAGGGCACATTATTGGAGAAGACAAATGCGTCACGCAAAAGGTTACCGCCGCCTAAACCGTACTCACGAGCACCGTAAAGCGCTCTGGGCGAACATGGCAGGCTCGCTCATTGAGCATGAGCAAATCAAAACAACATTGCCGAAAGCCAAAGAGCTGAAGCGCATCATGGACAAGCTGATCACACTCGGCAAGCGCGGCGACCTGCATGCGCGTCGTCAGGCTGCGGCTCAGTTGAAGGAAGACAAGGACGTCGCAAAACTGTTCGAAATCCTCGGCCCACGCTACGCAGACCGCCCAGGTGGCTACACACGCGTTCTGAAAGCGGGTTTCCGCTATGGTGACATGGCGCCAATGGCGATCATCGAACTGGTTGACCGCGACGTAGACGCAAAAGGCGCAGCTGACAAAGCGCGCGTTGCAGCGGAAGCAGACGCGGACGAGTAAGCCACTGGCTTAACGGTTTAAGATTTAGAAAGGCCCTCGCGTGATGCGGGGGCTTTTTGCGTTTGCGGGGTAGGAGGGAGCACGAAACGTAAAGTCTGCTGGGAGCCCAGCCTGTGAATTCAATATTCGTGCTGCGTGCACTTGCAGCACAGAAATGCTACGTAAGCGTAAACTCTGTTGCCGCCACGCACCGAGAAAAGCGGTCATTCTTGTAGATCGCTGCGAGGGTCTGCGGGCGAACTAGTGGAATACGGACCTTTCAGACGTGCTGTGCGATTGCGCCAACAACTGCTTTAAGTTTTTGCCTGCTAATTGGTTTGGCGGACTGCTAGTTCTTATGCCTGCACCATTCGTGGAGATGACCGCGAACGGCGAGAATGCTAGTGCCAAGCAGAACCCTACCGCTGGCCGAAAAGATCGTGGCATTCGACCTCATATGCCTCCATCGCGACTACCCCGAGGCTATTCACTCAAGAACTGCCCCTAAGGCAATTTCTTGCGGACCTCTGGTCCACCCGTCGTTGATGCCCTTGCGCCTGGAAACTGAATTTACAATCTTCCTCAGTGATGCGCTCATCGATCGTAGGTCAACGACCGCTGGTGACCTATTGTGTTGCCACCCGGATCCTGTCCGTAGATTTTTTATCAAACAAGTGCAGTTTGTCTGCCTCGTAACCTACGATCAGCGTCTCGCCCGGGTTTGCAGCCACGCGGCCGGATGTGACCATTTTAACCGACACACCCTGCTGTGTGGTCGCCGAAATATGGGTCTCTGAACTGGTTGGCTCAATCTCATTCACGGTGATTTTCAGCGGTCCATCAGGATCTAGGATCAGGTGCTCGGGGCGAATTCCGACAACCACTTTTCGCCGTCGACATTATCCGCGATCTGTATCGGCACAGGGGTTTCATCTGCGAGATGCACCAGGCCGCCTGCTGCTTTGGCAGATAGCATATTCATGGCAGGGGCACCGATGAAACCCGCGACAAACAAGTTGGCCGGATGATCGTATAGATCAAGCGGAGCCCCAACCTGTTGCACATGGCCACCGTTCATTACAATGATCTGATCCGCCATCGTCATGGCCTCAATCTGGTCATGCGTCACGTAAATCATGGTCGAACCTAGACGCCGGTGCATGGCTCGCAATTCCGACCGCATTTGACCCCGCATTTTCGCATCAAGGTTTTAAAGCGGCTCATCA
>Ga0206129_10003680_pt1 | contig 17490 bp, 19 predicted proteins | sample Helgoland_Spring_8_FD_148616 | JGI IMG/M metagenome (GOLD analysis project Ga0206129, IMG submission 148616) | Pelagic subsurface seawater microbial communities from Kabeltonne, Helgoland, North Sea - Helgoland_Spring_Bloom_20160502_2 | ecosystem: Environmental > Aquatic > Marine > Epipelagic ...
GGTGATCTTCGCACGGCGTGTCGTATCCAACGCCAGAATGGCGTCGATATCGCAGGTGAATTTTTTATGGGCAATGGCAGCACGAACAAAATCCGGCTGCTCGCGGAGGAGCTTAATATCAATCATGGCTGAGTCATTGGAAAGCGCGAATGAGAATGCAAAGCCGCGAACGCGTCAAGGCGTTGCTTCAGCTTTGTAATCGTATCAGTCAGTCGCATCAAATCCAATCAAAAATGGGGTGTCGCCTCAAAGACATACAGCCATAATTTTTTAACTGGTGAATCAGCGACTAACAGGTAAAAGTCCCGCAAATCGAGACATGAAACAAAAATCAATCATCTGGCAAATTAGCGACGGTAAGCGCGGACACGAAAATCAAAGCCGTGGTCTAATCGAAGCCATTGCACGCATACAGCCAGCCGAAGTCATTACACTCGAAATTGAAACATGCCACGCCTCATGGTCTCAAGCGCTGCTAGGCAAATTCCCGCCTGCAGATTCCCTATCAAAGCCCGACCTCATCATTGGAACCGGCAGCCGCACCCACTCGACGATTCTCGCCGCCGGCCGCGCCAGCGGAGCATCAACCATCGTCATTATGGCTCCTCCACGCGGCCTCGCATGGTGCTTTAGTCTTTGCATCATTCCCGAGCACGACAGTCGGACCGGGAGTAACATCGTCACTACCAAAGGTGCGATGAACCTGATCCAAGCCAACGAGGCAAAAAAAAGTAGCCGCGGGTTAATCTTGGTAGGTGGCCCCTCGCAACACCACGAGTGGGATTCAGCGAAACTTCTCGAACAGATAGACGCCCTACTGGCCGCATCGCCTGGCACCGAATGGACCGCCACCACTTCTCGCCGCACACCTGCAGAGACGACCGCGAGTCTCATCAAGGAAAACTGCGAGCAATTTAAGCTCGTCCCCTGCGAAGACACTGATGCCGACTGGTTACCCGTCCAACTATCTAGTGCCGCCTGCGCATGGGTGACCGAAGACAGCGTTTCTATGATCTACGAGGCGCTCAGCTCAGGAGCCAAAGTAGGCCTACTCCCAGTTCCTAGAAAAAAGCAGACTTCACGAGTGTTAAAGGGCGTCGATCAGCTGAAGTCCGAAAAAGCAATCTTACCCTTTGATCCAAACGACTGCGACCTCGCCAACTTTCTAGCTCGTCCTAAGCTAAACGAAGCCGAGCGCGTCGCCAAGATCGTTGCCGAGCGTCTATTATCGGTGTAATCGCGAGCCAGAGTTCGGCTTGACCGAGTCATCTATAAGACTATGTTGACTTGAACATGACCACAATTAATATTAACGAAGCGAAGACTCACCTCTCCCGCTACGCAAAGCGCGTCAAAGCTGGCGAAACGATCATCTTATGCGACCGCAACAAACCTTTCGCGGAGATTCGCCCTATCCCAAAAACAAAACCTAGCCGCACACGTAAGCTTGGCCAAATGCAAGGCAGCGTGAATTTCGCCCCTGACTTCTTCGATGCGGACAAGGAGATCGAAGAGCAATTTCTAGGCGGCGTGCTCTTCCCAGATGTAGCAGATAAGTCGGAATGAATCTACTGTTGGACACCTGCACTTTTCTTTGGGCCATTAGTGCCCCGGATCAACTGAGTCAGGCAGCGAAGCAAGCACTTGAGGACGGAAATAATCGCCTTTCGCTCAGCCAAGCTTCGATGTGGGAAATCCAGATCAAGTATCAGTCAGGGTAGCTCACACTCACCCATACCCCCAAAGTGACGATTGAGCTGGGGATGGAACGTCACGATGTAGACTACCAAAGCCTTGCGAGCACAGCGATTTGGCAGCTGCAGAAGCTTCCCCTGCTCCACAAAGATCCCTTCGATCGTATTATCATTGCGTCAGCGCTCTGCGAAGGCATGACACTCGTCTCACCCGATCCGGAAATTCATAAATATCCAGTTCCAGTGATCTGGTGACCAGATGCATATCGCCTCATAAACCCAAAAAGATCTGTGCCCAGCTGTGCAAGCCGCGATTAAAAAACCGCCGAAACACAGTCACCATGCAAACAATGAGAACCGCAGTTCACACTGGTACGATATACCCAATCAAAATATAGCAGCGCTTGACAGACTAGACTATGTAGACTTAGCTAATATTATGAAGATTGCAAATATGCACACAGCGAAGACGCAACTGTCATCACTGGTTGAAGATGCGCTTGCCGGCGAGGAGGTCATTATTGCGCGTAGGGGGCAGCCCGTAGTGCGCTTACAAGTCATTCAGCAAACCGGAACCTCGCGTAAAATTGGCTCATTGCCCAGCCTTCTCAAGCGGATGCCCGACGATTTCAACGACAGTTTCGACGATTGGGAAGAAACACTCGCTTGATGAGCCATGGCTTATTTACTCGACACGCATACGGTTCTTTGGGCGCTATCCAGTGATCCGCGCCTCTCCAAGCGCGCGACCCAAACTTACGAATCAGCAGAAAAAGGCCACTTCAGCGTAGTGACTCTTTGGGAAATTGGAATCAAGTTAGGACTCCGTCGACCAGATTTCGAACTCAGCTTGGGATGGGAGCAACAGATTCCCAACGAGCTCACCCGCCTCGGCTTTGAACGCCTTGATATTGAAGCAAAAGACTGCTTGCAGGTATCGCATCTTCCGCAATATCACAAAGACCCCTTTGACCGAATGCTCATCGCCCAAGCCACCCGAAGAAATCTAACCATCATTTCAAAGGATGAAAAGTTCGATGCCTATTCGGTCGAACGCATATGGTAGCATGCAGCCATATACCCATACTTGACAATATGGCTAGATGTATTCATAAATAAACCCATGAAAACTACCATAGAAATTTCAGATAATCTGCTGATCCAAGCAAAGCAGCTTGCGCATGAAGAGAAGGTGACGCTTCGCAGCATTGTTGAAGAAAGCCTCGTCAAAACACTACAAGAGCGCTCGCAGCGGTCAACTAAGCCAATCCAGCCAGTTGTATTTGCTGGCAAAGGCCTCAAAGCAGAATTCAAAGACGCCTCTTGGCAAGCCATACGCGATGCGGCCTACGAGGAACATGCCTCATGATTGCCGTCGACACCAATTTACTGATCTACGCCCATCGCACTGATGCTGAATTTCATGAAAGCGCACTACAGGCGCTCTCCCAGTTAGCGCAAAAAGGCAGTCGCTGGACCATCCCCTGGCCCTGTGCTCATGAATTCATTTCAATCACAACACATCCACGAATTTACGATCCACCTAGTCCGATAGAGATTGCGCTAGATGCACTTGAGACATGGCTCGAAAGTCCCCACTGCATTCCACTAGGAGAAGGCTTCGATTATTTTAAAAGACTCAAAAATCTCGCACTCAGCGGAAAGGTTCGAGGCCCCATGATTCACGACGCACGGATCGCCGCCATCTGCCTAGATAATGGCATTCAGGAACTCTGGACCGCCGATCGCGATTTCTCCCGCTTCGGTCCATTAAAAACCCGCAATCCTCTCATATAATCGCTTCTGAAAAAACGCGACAGCCATCAAAATATCCGTGCCCATTCGCGAAATCCGTGGTTTAAAAACGAGTCCTAGCCTGCATCCCATGAAAGTCATCCAAATCCTCCCCGAACTGAACGCAGGCGGCGTCGAACGCGGCACGTTGGAGGTCGGCAAATATCTAGTCGACCAAGGGCATGAATCACTCGTCATTTCGTACGGAGGACGCCTAGTCATACAACTCGAGTCCGAAGGCAGCCGTCACATCAGCCTCCCCGTGCACAAGAAGCGCCTCAGCTCGCTCAAACAGGTGAAAGTGCTGCGTCGTCTCTTCGAGGAGGAGCGCCCCGACGTCATCCATCTTCGCTCGCGCCTCCCTGCCTGGCTTGCATGGCTCGCCTGGCGCAAGATGGACCCTCTTACACGTCCCCGCCTTGTCACCACCGTGCACGGTTTCAATTCCGTGAATCGGTATTCTAAAATCATGACATGTGGCGAGCGCGTAATCTGCGTCTCCAACAGCGTGAAAGCGTATATTTGCGACAACTACCCGGATGTGCCGATCGAAAAAATCATCCTTATTCATCGTGGTATCGATCCCTGCGAATATCATCCAAAATTCAAGCCGTCTAGCGAATGGCAGGGAAATTGGTATGCGAAACATCCCGAAACGAAGGCGAAGAAGCTTCTCACTCTGCCGGGTCGTATCACTCGACTGAAAGGGCACACCGATTTCCTCCAAGTGGTCGCAGCGTTGAAAGACCATGGGGTGCATGGAATCATCGCCGGTGGCGCCGACCCGAAGAAGCAGGACTACTTGGATGAAGTGAAAGCAAAAGTCACAGAGTTGGGCCTCGACGCACACATCACTTTTACCGGGCACCGCTCCGATCTTAAAGAAATACTATCTATTTCCAGTATCGTTTTTTCTCTCACTCAGCAGCCCGAGTCCTTTGGCCGGACCACACTAGAGGCACTCTCCCTGAGCATCCCCGTGATCGGCTATCAGCACGGCGGTGTTGGCGAAATCCTAAATGAGCTATTTCCAGAGGGCAAGGTCGAGATGGGCGACACCAAGTCAATCATCCGCCTCATCAATCAATGGGCGGCAAGTGATCTAGCTCCAACGCCTAGTAAAGAAACCCCCTTCACCCTTCAAAGCATGCTAGAAAGCACCCTTCAGGCATACATGTAATTGATGCAATCGGAGAATTGATACCACGCAGGCACGAGCCGACTTCTCAGCATAAATAAACATTAGGCTTGGCAACAAATCGGCGCGATCCACACTCCCCGCACATGGAGAACAACTCATCCCCCGCTCAAGCAAACCCTCAGACCATCGCAATCATTGGTCTCGGCTATGTCGGCCTCCCACTGGCGATACAGTTTGCGAATGCCGGATTAACAGTCATTGGCGTCGATGTGGATACCCGAAAGATTGAAACGCTCGAAAAGGGAGAATCCTACATCGGCCACATTGAAACGGCACGGATTACAGAACTCTACGCCAACGGCAGATTCTCCGCCACGGCTGACTTTTCTCGCCTGAGCAGTTGTGACGCCGTCATCCTCTGCGTGCCGACGCCATTGAACCAATATCGCGAACCAGACCTGTCCTACGTTCTCGAAACCGGAGCCGCCATCGCCCCGCACTTGAAAGACGGCACCGTGGTCTGCCTAGAGTCCACCACCTACCCGGGCACCACCGAGAACAAACTGCGAAGCGCCATCGAGCAAGGCTCTGGCAAGACCGCCGGCGTCGATTTCCATCTGGCCTACTCGCCTGAGCGCGAAGACCCCAGCAACCCCGAAAGCAAGGTAGAGCGCATTCCGAAACTCGTCGGCGGGCTCACCCCTGCGTGTCGCGAAAAAGCCATCGCCATCTACAGCCATGCGATCCACACTATCGTGCCAGTTGACAGTTGCAAAGTTGCCGAGGCCGCCAAGCTGCTTGAAAACATCTTCCGCTCCGTTAACATCGCCTTGGTTAACGAGTTGAAAGTCATCTATCATGCGATGGACATCGACATTTGGGAGGTCATCGCGGCAGCGAAAACAAAGCCCTTTGGATTCATGCCCTTTTACCCAGGCCCCGGCCTCGGCGGACACTGCATCCCGATTGATCCGTTTTATCTGACATGGAAAGCTCGTGAGTTTGACCAACACACACGTTTCATCGAACTCGCTGGCGAGATCAATACCGCCATGCCCCAGTATGTGGTCGATGTCTGCACCCGCGCGTTGAACGAAGACGCCAAAGCCGTCAAAAACTCAAAAATCCTCATTCTCGGCCTCGCCTATAAGGCAAATGTCGATGATGACCGTGAATCGCCGACCTACGTGCTCATTGAAAAGCTCGAAGAGCTTGGCGCAGAAGTCGCCTACAATGATCCTCACATCCCGGTCATTCGTCCAACTCGCGAGCACCCGCATCTGGAAGGACGCACCTCCAGTCCAATCGAGGATAAATATGATCTAATTCTACTCGCAACCAACCATGCCTCCTATTACTCGTATGACTTCTCCAAATTTCAATGTCCAATCGTCGATACGAGAAACTGTATAAAAAATCATCCTGCGAGCTACTACAAAGCCTAAGCCAAGGAATTCTAACAATCACTCAATTTCATCACAAATACAGTGAACTCCTCAACCGAAAAACCAGTTAACGTAATTTGCCTTAAATACGGGACCCGATACCCCGCAGACTACGTCAACAAACTCTACTCAGGCGTAAAGCGTCACCTGAACCGACCGTTTCTTTTTCATTGTTGCACAGATGATCCGACCGGTCTTGTGCCAGAGGTGAACGTCATTCCGTTCCCAGAAAATCCAGGCATAAAAACCAGTTGGCCACATGTGCTCGTAAAGCTGATGCTGACACAAAATGGATTTGGCGGTATCAGTGGCCCCACACTCTTTCTTGATGTCGATCTAGTCATCATGGACACGATTGATCCATTCTTTGACTACGAACCTGGGCGTTTTTGCATCATTCACAATTGGGTCAACCGACGAAAGCAAATCCTCGGTCTTCGACCAGATGTCGGCAACTCGTCAGTCTTTCGTTACGATGCGGGCCCAGTATCCGACACGATCTATCAGACTTTCCTTAAAGAAATGCACCGAGCCGAAGACACGAGTATCTTCAACACTGAACAAGCCTTCATGACCTATGCGATGAAAAATCCCGTTTGGTGGCCGGAATCGTGGGTTCGTAGCTATAAATGGAATTGCCGACCGAAGTTTCCGCTCAACCTATTTAAGACTCCGCAGGCTCCACAGGACTGCAAAATCTTGGTTTTCCATGGCAAACCAGACCCCGAAGAAGCCCTTGTCGGCTACAAAGGCAAAAAGCCTCACCATAAAATGCTCCCAGCAAAATGGATACTCCAGCACTGGAAATAGGCGGTTCCTTCAAAACTCGCATGCGCTTAAATCAACACGAAGCACCTGCACTGAAAGAACATAGAAGTCTTATAAAAACTAATTAAACTAATTTTCAAACATGGATAACACACCAGACTGGGGGCACTACGCTCCACCGAGTAGCTCTTGGCCATTAAGAGCATTAATTACAATCGGCTTGGCACATGGAGTTATAAAAAAAGAAATTGAGCGAACCTGGAGAGCACGCTTCGGCCCGATTGTCGACATCACCTGTTCCGGCATCAGATATCGCCTGAACCTACTGGACAATGTCACCGACCGAAGAATCCTCACCTCTCACGAACGTTATGATCGCCCAGAAATAGATGCACTCAAAGCAGCATGCAGCAATGGAACATTCATCGACCTTGGTGCGAACATCGGGTTTTATTCGCTTTCACTCGCCGCCGATGGTGCGAAAGTCATCGCAGTCGAGCCAAACCCCAAAACACTCGCACGCCTACGATACAACACCGCACTTAATGAGTTTGCCCCCAATATTACAATAATTCCCATGGGCATTGGCGAAGCAGGAGAATTCCAGCTCGTTTCGTCCGGCGACCTTGGCAGTGCAAACATTCGTCCCAACAGCTCTGGGCATAGCGAATCTGTAACAGTCACCACACGACCGCTGCTAGATATACTCACTGAGCAAGGGATCGACAAAGTCAATGGACTGAAAATCGATATTGAAGGGATGGAGGATCGCGCACTTTTACCATTCTTCAAGAGTGCCCCCAGAAGCCTATGGCCAAATTGTATTGTCATAGAACACTGCACTCGCGACCACTGGGACTATGATATAATATCCCACATGCTGAGTAGCGGATACAAGCTTACGTTTAAAACGAGAGCTAACTCTGTCTTGCACTTAGACTAATCGCACCCCGACGGCTTACAATCACACGACGGCCACTTATAAAGGAGATGAAGCAGCCAAGTATTCGAGTTAAAATAATCGCTCGCGGCGAAAACAGTGAACCTTGGGCAAGCCAAACCAGCGAGAGCTTGGGATTGTGGGGAAACTGCAAGTTTCTATTTGGTCTAGATGAACAAGACTATGATTGGCTCGTTGTAATCGATGATGCTTCTCGACGCAATAATGCAAAACCGATCACGCTGACATGTGCTGACGAACATACATTGCTCGTCACGACTGAGCCTCCAACGATCACTCACTACGGACGCGCGTTCACTTCACAGTTCGCTCACGTCTTAACGAGTCAGAACCCAGAAGCACTGCCCCACCCGAATCGAATCTACTCTCACACCGGAAATTTATGGTTTAACGGACACAGTTTTAATAATTCTTCCAGCTCTAGTTTGCTCCCCAAAACAAAAGAGATCTCAACAGTCTGTTCGAATAAAAAACAAAAGCATACGCTCCATAATGATCGATTCGAATTCACACAATGGCTTTTGGACAAAATCCCGAGTATGGATCTGTTTGGACATGGAACCCGCTTTATTGAAAATAAATACGATGCCCTCGATGCCTATAAGTTCCATCTAGCAATAGAGAACCACATCGCCCCACATCATTGGACTGAAAAACTCGCGGATTCTTATCTAAGCAACTGCATACCCATTTACTATGGATGCCCCAACATCAGCGATTACTTCCCCGAGGGCAGCTACATCCCTATTGATATCTATAAGCCCGAAGAGGCACTCGAAACCATCCTGGCAGTCCTCTCAGATCCGGATGCATACACGAAGCGTTATGAGGCCTTACAAGAGGCCCGCAATCTAGTGCTCAACAAATACAATTTGATCGCGATGCTCGATCAGTTCATCTCAAAACATTTTGACCCCATCCGAGAATCACGAAAAAAACGTCTCTACGGCAGAAAGCAGATGCGCCTGCGTCATCCCAGTGACTTACTTGAGCACATCGTTTGGAGCACTCGAAAATCACTCAGCTAATCTAACATGGAAACATCATCACAGCATCCACACACATACGTCATCAACTTACGGGACGCCACTGCGCGGATGACACACATGGACTTGGAGCTCAAACGTGCAAAACTCGACTACACCAGAATCGAGGCTGTCTTAGGTGATCAACTACCTGAGCCCATTGGGAATTTTGACGAACGAAAATTCAACATACTCACAGGAAAGCACCGCAATAAACGAGAGATTGGCTGCTACTTCAGCCACATCAAAGCCCTGAAAAGTTTTCTACTGAGTGACGCACATCATGCCCTTATCCTAGAGGACGACATCAACCTCCCCGACACCTTGCCAGTGCTACTAACGGAGGCAATCAAGCAAAGCGCACATTGGGACCTGCTGCGCCTCACGTCCTCGCGCAAGGGAGAATTCTTAAAAATCGCCCAGCTCGACGACACTCACCAACTCGCCTATAATACTAAAGTGCTAAAGAACACGGGGGCGTATCTGATAAACCGCAACGCAGCAGAGCGTTGCATCAAATACATGCTCCCGATGCGCCTCCCCTACGATGTTGCCCTCGACAGGGATTGGGATTCCGGGTTCAAGACTGCCTGCATCGTCCCTTTCCCAATTAAGCTAGAAGATTTCCCCGGCCAAATCCCCAAAGCCCCACGTATTAGAATCTACCGCGCTACAACCTTTCACCTGTTTCATCTACTCACACGCTTACAACGCAAGTTTCACAGAAAACGCTATCTAGCATCATAGACGCAACATATTCATTCATTTTGAACAACAAAGAAACAGCTCCAGCAGAAAGAGTTCTAGTCATCACATCGGAAGTGCCACACAAGAACATGCTGGCTCTCTCCCCCGGAAAAGATGGCAAAATCGGCGCATGGAAGATCCTCTACAACCCCGAAAGAGGAACAGAATGCGACTTCTGGATCGTGTTTACCACTTCGCGACCGAACGATTGGATGCATTGCGCACCAGAGAACACACTCTACCTAGCCGGTGAGCCACCATCAAAAAAAATTCACCCGAAAAATTTCTATAGCCAGTTCAATTATGTTTATAGCTGCAACCCGACAGACCCACACCCACGAGTCCAAGTCGGTGCACCCTGTTTAAACTGGCATGTAGGGCTCGACACACGCACACACGAATATCGCTTCGGGAATGCGTATCTAGCTGACCTTAAAGCACCCGATAAAATTAATAAAATATCAGTGGTATGCTCAAATCTTACCACAACGGAGGGTCAGCGCAAGAGACTGCAGTTTCTAGAAATATTAAAAACCGAACTCGGCGATGATCTTGTCCATTTTGGCCGTGGCTTCACCCCGATACCGGATAAGTTAGATGCTATCTTACCTTATGCTTACCATCTAGTATTGGAGAATTCCATAACTCCGCATTATTGGACCGAAAAACTCTCAGACGCATATTTGGGGCATGCGTTCCCATTCTACCTCGGCACCCCTAACATTTCACAATACTTTAAAGATCAATCATTTACTATAGTTGATACTGAAAAACCTGTAGAGGCCGCCGCAAAAATCAAAGCCGCCATAACTAAGAATCTCTATCATACACGACAGGGTCAAATAGAGATCGCCCGCAAACAGATATTAGAAAAGTATAATCTTTTCAGCCTGTCAGCGAAACTCGCGGATTCATACTTCAAAGAAATGGACACCGCACAGAGAGTTTCGATAACTTCCCATAAGGCATTCCGCACTTTTCCCAAAAATTACATGTATCGAATTAAGAACTTGATACAAAAACAGCATTAAACGCAACCAATCCTCTGCAAATTGCCAATATCACGCTTATGACCACAAAAATTACACTCGGCTTATCAGCAGCTCGCCATGATGGCAGCGCATGCATTTTAAAGGACTACAAACTAGTGGCAGCAGTGCAGCTAGAACGGCTAACGCGCATCAAAACAGACGGGGATCGCATCCCCACCGAAGCGATCGATGAAGTGCTTAGAATTACAGGTCTATCTAAGTCCGACATCACACATATTTCGTTATCTCGCAACCGATTCCCCAGCCAGTGGTTTGACTTTTCGTATAGAAATTTAGCATACAAGGCCAAGCGAGTCTTTGAAGCCGGCCAAAGGAATATAATTGGCAGAGATCACATCTTAACGATGACGAAAGAGTGCAGACGAGCCTCTACGACCGATGCCATCACACTCTTCAACAGTGAACGGTTCCTCAGCGACAACGGTTTTTCAGCCAAGACGCAAGTAGCCTTCTACGACCATCATTACGCCCACGTCCTACCATGCTTATTCCATAATCCAGAGTGGAAGGATGCATTACTATATAGTGCCGATGGTGGAGGCGATACAGGCTTCTACAGCTTCAGATATTTTGATGGTCAAAAAATACACCATCACTTCGGTGGAGAGGAATGGGTATTGAAGGATGCCCCCGCCTCAAGCCTCGCCTTCGCTTACGGAACTGCAACTCAAGCTCTGGGCTTTAAAATAAATCGCCATGAAGGTAAACTGACTGGACTGGCAGCCTACGGGAAGCCCACATTACTCGACCAATTACTTGCAAGATTTTCGATACAAGATGATGGGCAAATTGTTAGCACTTTCGAATCGCACGGAGTCATGCGCGAATGGATATTCGATCTATGTAAGAATGTTGATCGAGAAAATGTAGCAGCCAGCTTCCAAGAGTTACTACACATACTAGTGCCTCAGAGCATTCAGAAGCTACTCACGATCTTCCCAACAAAAAACATCGGACTTTCCGGCGGACTATTTGCAAACGTGCGCCTAAACCAAGTGATCGCAGAGACCTGCGACCTAGATAGCATCTTCATCTATCCAGCCATGAGCGATGCAGGCCTTTGCACTGGGGGCGCCTTACAAAATCTACTAGAATCCGATGGCCTTGAAACTTGGCTAAGTCATCGTGAAACTTGTGAAAACCTCTATCTCGGAGGAAACTATGACCAAGCCGCTGACACTTATTTCGATTCAATTGAATCCTTTAAGAAAATAGAAGGAGACACGATCGCTCTAACAGTTGATGCACTTGCGAATGGTGATGCTATCGCCATTTACAATCATGGAATGGAGTTTGGACCCAGGGCTCTAGGAGCTCGAAGCGTCATAGCTTCGCCACATGACCACGACATTAACCGTTCGCTAAATGAGCGCATGGAGCGAAGTGAATTCATGCCATTTGCTCCGTATGTGAGAGATGTAGATGCAGACGAGGTCTTCCACCTGCCAAATGCGTTTCACTACCCTGCACGCTTCATGACCATCACATGCCAAGTGAAAGATGAATGGAAAGAAAAAATCCCAGCAGTCGTCCACATAGACAACACCGCACGGCCACAAATCATCTTCCGAAAAGACAATGAACTCTACTATGATATTTTGACTGCCTTCAAAGAAAAGACCGGACTTCCAGTTCTAATTAACACCAGCTTCAACGTCCATGAAGAGCCAATCATAAATTCGCCGGAAGAATGCGCACGCGCACTCATCGACAACCGTGTAGATGGAGTCGTGACTGCCAATGGGTTATACAAAATTAAGTAACTTCCAGTATTCTAATCGTCGCACCAGAGATAGGCGGTTATACCCCATTTTATAGATCGCTGATAGTGCAGTCATTTGATCAACAGGTTAGTTCATTCTTGTTCAACAATGAACTAACCATTTTTTCGATACCAACAAAGAGGCAAAACAAGTGTGGGCTTGTAGTCTACATTATCAGTGTCCAGTGGATGCGGGAAAGTCTTCGCGTAAGAAGGATTCTGTATTCGATCCTTCCTTAAAAAGGTGAACTCCATATTCAACGGAATCTCAATATCTCCCTTTTTAACAGACCCTCTCCAGTTATTAGGATGCACATGGACGCAAGAATGCGTTTGTAGAATTTTATCGAAGACCCTTGAAGCTAAGTTAAAAAACGGCTTATCCCAAAAATGATCCAAACGATGGAATTCTGCGACGATGATCCGGAAACGACGCATCAATTGATCCGATGCGGCTAGAAATACTTCGTATTCAAAACCTTCAATATCGATCTGAAGGAATAATTCACTTTCGCGATCAGCAACAGACGATGCAACCCAGTCGTCAAGCGTCATGAACCCATCATTGGTCGTGACGCCAATGTATTTTTTAGTGAAGTGAAAACGCTCATGCGGCACAGCAGGTTGGTCGACGGACTTATCCGCCATAAAGACGCCCATCCCTCGCTCTGCACATTCATGCTCTAAGTCGGAAGCATTTGCCACACCTGGGGAAAAGCAGTGCTCAACTCCATCTAAATCATCGGGAATTAAATACCCACCATCAAGCTCCGAACCAATCCGCATGAGCCCCCTATCACATGCAATCGGATGCAAGGAATTAATCAGTGTCTGAACTCGATCATCATCGGTTTGATCAACGATATACTTATTAGCCAATGAAGCTATGTTAAGCCTACAGTTTTTTATAAAATTTGACATACAAGGGGCTCGACTTAATCAACAGGAATATCCTGTTGTCATCAATAAATAATATCTAAAAATTTAGAACACCCCGAACTTAACGCAAGCATTTTAGACACGCATCCGACACCTGACACCTCACTCAATCAAAACCGTTTATGAAACCAAAATCCATCGCAGAGGCTACGTACGAAAACCTGTTCCAGTGCTTGGTTACAAACCGTTGCCAACTCGTCTCTGCTAGGTTTCGGTCCTACGGTCGACAAATCAACCGTATCCACTGTCAGGCGCCATTTGGTAAAGCCGATCGTCTCGATTGACAGTGCCAGAAGCGGCGCACCGGAACGGCGGTGAAAGAGTCCGGGGATCGGCGTGCTCCCGACCTTCACTCCGAAATAAGGCACCTGACAGCCCTCACGCATTTTCTGATCCGCTAAAATACCCAGCATCCCACCAGCACGCAAAAAATCGACCGGTACGTGCAGCCCGTCGCGCCGACTAAAGAGTTGTGTATTTCGCGCCGCACGCTGCTCGCGCACCCAGTTATCGAGATAGGTATTATTCAGCGGACGATACATCGCGCCAAAGGGCGCATGAACTCCATGATCTGCGGCCAATTTCGGCACATGTGCCAAGACCTCCCAAGGCCCCATATGGGCGAGTAACATGATCACGCCCTTCCCCTGCTTGAGCACCTCGCGGGCATGCTCCATTCCTTCAATTTCAAGATGCTGCTCCATCTGCTCCGGACGAAGGCGCGAAAGCGGAAAACCCGCCAACAGGTTGGCCCCGCTACGCTGAAAGACCTCACGAACCTGCTCGTCTAGCGATTCAACCTTCCTACTTTCAACCGTCCCACTCTCCTCCATCCAGGCATTCACAATTTCCAGATTCTTGCGCACCGTCGATCGGCGCCCCTTCATCAACTTCCAGCTAAGCCAACCGACGCCTCGCCCCAGTCGAAACGCCACGGACAGTGGCATCCACTGTATCAGACTGGCCAAGCCACGCGCGAAAACATACCCGCACCATTTGCTGGGCCCTTTAAACCGATCACCTTCACTGCTTTGCTTCTTTTTCATCAATGCAATCGAATAGATAAGCCCACCGCCCACAGCGCAACCTTAAGCGTCCAGCCATTCATAAAAGCTGCGACCAATTCGCGTTAAGATCGCCTCCGTGTGGACCGCAGCGACATCGGCCAATGCGGACGACACGGAGGTCGTTCCTGCCAGTTAACTCAATTCCGAATGCTTTCACCAGACTTCCAGGTCTGCTGACTTTTACCTCGAACTAAGTCTCAACTAATGCCTTTCTCAGAAAGTGACAATCCACTATACGCACTTGATTGCCTGTTTGACTCCAGCGCTGCATCAGCCTCAAGGTCTGCGCCTCGTGCCCGCTTTTCCATCAATAGAACATCAACCACCAAAGATTTTTCACCCGGGAGTGACTGCTCTTAAAATGAACTCATTCAGTGCAAAGAGTTGCTCGACGCGCAGCCCCACCTAAGACTAACATACAATTTCATGTCTGATCCAATCGCAGTCCCACTTCTCGACCTAAAACCGCAGTATCTTGCCCTTAAGCCCGAGCTCGATGCGGCAGTGGCCGACGTCATTGCATCCCAATATTTCATCCTCGGACCGACGGTTGAAAAGTTCGAAACCGCCTGTGCTGAGTACTGCAATACCGCGCACGCGATTGGCGTCTCCTCTGGTACCGACGCACTGATCGTCGCCATGATGGCGATGGGTATCGGCGAAGGCGATGAAGTCATCACCTCCCCGTATACGTTCTTCGGCACCGTTGGCTCGATCGTGCGCCTCGGTGCAACGCCAGTGTTTGTCGACATCGAACCCGGCACCTTCAATATTGACGTCGCCAAGATCGAAGCCGTGATCACCAACAAAACTCGCGCGATCGCACCTGTACATTTGTTTGGGCAAATGGCCGACATGCGCGCCATCAATCGAATCGCTCGTGAGCACGATCTGCTGGTGATCGAAGACGCCGCGCAAGCGATCGGTGCAAAGCAACACGGTCACCCCGCCTGCTCCTTCGGGCACATGGGCTGTCTGTCCTTTTTCCCCACCAAAAATCTCGGTGGATTCGGCGACGGTGGTATGGTGGTCTGTGACGACGCCGAGTACGCAGATATCATTCGCCAATTGCGCAACCACGGCATGGAGCCAAAATACTTCCATTCACGCATCGGCGGCAACTTCCGCCTCGATGCCCTGCAAGCCGCCGTGCTCGACGTCAAACTCAAGCACCTCAACAGCTGGCACGAGCAGCGCCGCGAAAATGCCGCGCTCTATCACCAACTCAGCGAGAAAGCTGGTATCAGCCGCAGTGTCGACCTACTCGACAGTGGCGACCTGCAAAACGGTATTATCCTGCCGACTGAGAAAGACGGCAACTATCACATTTACAATCAGTTCGTCATCTACTCGGATCAGCGCGACGCATTGATCGACCATCTGCGCGCCAACAACGTCGGCTGTGAGATTTACTACCCACTAGCCCTGCACGAGCAAGAATGCTTCCGCCTGCTCGGCTACAAACAAGGCGACTTCCCGAATTCCGAGCGCGCCGCAGCGATGAGTCTTGCCTTGCCGATCTTCCCCGACCTAGCACCCGAGCAAATCACCCGCGTGGTCGAAGTCATTGCCGATTTCTTCGCAAAGTAAATTTCAAAGCGCACATTTCCACGTTCCAACTTTCCCACTCAAGATATGTTTCTCAAACGCCTCGGCCCTTACTTCCGCTACCTCAAGCCTGTCCGCGTCCAATTTATGGTCGGACTGCTTGCGGGCGTCATCGCAGCAGCGGCATCCGGGGCCGGACTGCCCTTCGTCATCAAATACCTAGTACCACTGGTCACTAGCGACGAGCCCCGCACCTCTCTGGAGCTGACCCTGATCCTGGCATCCATTCCGGTCGTGTTTTCGCTGCGCGCGATCGGCACTTTCCTCAACGCCTATTACATGGCCTATGCTGGGATGCACGTGCTGGAAAAACTGCGCCTTACGGTATTCGAGAAGATCCAGCACCTGCCACTCGCCTTCTTCCATCGTAACAACATCGGCGATTTGATGAGCCGCGTCACTGGAGATACCTCTCAACTGCAAACCGCCCTGGTTAAAGTCGTCAACAGTCTGGTCAAGGAACCCGCCACGCTGATCTTTGCCATCGGCTTTCTCATCTACCTGACTGTCACCGAAGAAGAAGTCGCCTTCATGCTGATCGCCATCGCCTCGGTACCAGCCTGCGTCTTGCCGATTAAACTCATCGGCACACGCATCCTGAAAAAAGCGAGACTCGCCCAAGCACAAGCCGGCGAGTTAAACAACGTGCTCAACGAAAACCTCTCGTCAGTCCGTGAGGTGCGCGCGTATAATTTGGAAGCGCGTGAAACCAACCGCTTCGCCGAGGCCTGCCACCACTTCTTCAAGCTGTCCTTGAAGACGGTCAAATACGAAAAGGCACTGTCGCCGATAATTGAGCTGGTGACCGCGATCGCCATCGTCTTCGCGCTCTATATTGCCGTGCAGGAAAATATTCAGCCGCAAATCATCGCCTCCATCTTAACCGCTCTCTACATGTGCTACGAGCCGATCAAAAAACTTGGCGCGGTCTCAAACACTGTTCGCCAAGCCGAAGCGTCCCTCGACCGTCTCGAATACGTCCTGCACTCCGAGGACACTGTCCCTGAAATCGAAAGTCCGAAAGTACTCGGCAAGGTATCCGGCAAAATCCACTTCGACAATGTCACGTTCCGCTACGCCGAAGAGGCCGCACTCAAGTCCGTCAACGTGACCATCAAAGCTGGCGAAGCCATCGCCTTGGTCGGGCCGAGCGGTGCCGGTAAATCCACTTTCGCCAACCTCGTGCCACGCTTCTATGATGCAACCGAAGGTGCGGTCAGGATTGACGGCGTCGATGTGCGCAATGTGCTCAAAGCCGAGCTGCGCAGTCAGATCGCACTGGTCTCCCAGGAAGCGATTCTCTTCAACGACAGTATCGCCAACAACATCCGTCTCGGCAAAGCAGACGCCACACTCGACAAGGTCAAAGAAGCCGCCCGCATGGCACATGCCCACGACTTTATCGAAGCCTTCGAAGACGGCTACGAAACCCTGGTTGGCGAACGCGGCTCACGCCTGTCTGGTGGACAGCGCCAACGCATCGCCAT
>Ga0206129_10003682_pt1 | contig 17466 bp, 18 predicted proteins | sample Helgoland_Spring_8_FD_148616 | JGI IMG/M metagenome (GOLD analysis project Ga0206129, IMG submission 148616) | Pelagic subsurface seawater microbial communities from Kabeltonne, Helgoland, North Sea - Helgoland_Spring_Bloom_20160502_2 | ecosystem: Environmental > Aquatic > Marine > Epipelagic ...
GACGACACAGGGTGTCAAAGACTTCGCAGCCACTCTTGCTGGTCAAGCGCCTGCTGCTCTGGCGCTTTACGGTCCTGTGGAACGGGCACCTGAGCTTGGAGATATGCTAAAAGGCCGAGCTGCTTAATGCTGCGCATCAAGCGAAAAGTCCGGCTAGAGACAGAGCGTCTTTCCCTGCGCCCACCCATCCATTCGGATTTTCGAGCTTGGGCCAATCTACGGTATGAAAGTGCGGATTTTCTCACCAAATGGGAACCGACTTGGGCTAGTAACCATCTGACGCGCAAGGCATTTACCAATCGTGTTTACTGGGCGCAGCGCTCTATTTCGGGTGACACTGCTGTTCCGTTGTTTCTTGAGCGACGCGAAGACGGCGCGTTGATGGGTGCAATCACGCTCGACAATATCCGTCGTGGGCCAGCACAAAGCGGCACGCTTGGCTATTGGATTGGTCATCACTACGCGCGTCATGGCTACATGAGCGAAGCGATTGCGGCGATGGTGCACTACGCGTTTGAGCGAATGGACCTCTCGCGATTGGAAGCGGCGTGCTTGCCCGAAAACAAAGCTTCGCGCGGGCTGTTGGAGCGCACAGGCTTTAAATATGAAGGCGTGGCGCAGGCGTATTTGCAAATTGACGGGCGTTGGCGCAGCCACGTGCTGTATTCTGCGCTCAGGATGGATCGACGTGGGCGCACAGATGTTGGCTGACTTTTGAAACGAATGCGCTATCTTCTTTCTCATTAGAGGGAGAATGCCATGATCCGTTTATCACTTTTTTTATGCCTGCTTTTCAGCGCAACCCAACTGAGCGCGCAAGATCGCCGACCGAGCCATTGTATTGCGATTGCCAATTCAACGCCGGGGCTGAGTTATCTACACAAAGCGAGTTACCGCGACCCTTTGCCTGATTACACGGTTCGGCTGTCCTATATCGCGCACGCTAGTTTTCTGATCCAGACTCAAGGTGGTTTGAACGCAGTGACCGATTTCACGGGCTTCGTCGGTACCACAAATCTGATCCCGGATGTGGTTACGATGAACCATGCGCATGACACGCATTGGACCGCCAACCCGGATCCCGCGATCCCGCATGTATTGAAAGGTTGGGGGTCTTTTGGTGAAGGCGTTGAGCATCACCTCGACCTCGATGAAATGCTGGTGCGCAACGTGTCCACCGATATTCGCTCGCAATTTGGCGGTGAAGAAATGCGTGGAAATTCGATTTTCATCTTTGAGGTGGCGGGCCTTTGCATCGGCCATCTTGGCCACTTGCACCACGAACCTAATGATGCGCAATACGCGGCGATCGGGCGGTTGGATGTGGTGATGGCCCCTGTGGATGGGGGATATACGTTGCCTGTATCCACGATGACGGGTGTCTTGAAACGGTTGAAATCCTCTGTGGTGATCCCGATGCATTGGTTCACGGACTTTGGATTGCAGAACTTTGTCTCCGGCATGGTCGACGAGTTTGATGTAAAACGCGTGGACGGCTCATCGATAGAGGTGTCGCTGGCCACTTTACCTAAACGCCCGACAATTTTTCTGCTGCGTCCCTCGTGGCTGCGCGATAATGACGAGTAAACCAACCGGAGTCGTATCCTTGCTTAATCCCGTTACTGACGCTTTTGAAACTGCGCTGCGTGCCATTTTACCCGAGCATTCCGTCCGCGCCGCAGAGCCGCGTTATCTTGAAGAACCGCGCGGTCGCTATGAAGTGCGCGAAGGTTTGTTGGCGTTGCCTGAAACCACCCAAGAGGTTTCGCAAATTGTGCGTCTCGCCAATGAGATGCGCGTTGGCATCGTGCCTTATGGTGGCGGCACTGGATTGGTCGGGGGGCAAGTTGCGCCAGATGGGCCTGCACCGTTGATCTTGTCTCTGGAGCGCATGAATGCGATCCGGTCAGTGCATCCCGAAGAAAACGTTCTGATCGCCGAAGCAGGGACGATCTTGGCGGATGTCCAAGCAGCCGCGCAAAACGTAGCCCGCCTGTTTCCACTCTCCCTCGCCGCCGAAGGAACAGCGCGGATCGGTGGAAACCTCGCAACGAATGCGGGCGGCGTGAATGTGCTGCGTTACGGCAATGCGCGGGATCTGTGCCTAGGACTAGAAGCTGTTTTGCCAGATGGCACGATTTGGAACGGCCTGTCGCGGTTGCGCAAAGATAACACAGGCTATGATTTGCGTAACCTGCTTGTTGGCTCAGAAGGGTCGCTTGGGATAATCACTGCCGCCTCGCTTAAACTTAGCCCGCGTCCTGCGGGTGAGGGGACAGCCTTTATGGTTGTCGACAGCCCTAAAGCGGCAATTTCTCTTCTGGCAGAGGCACGTAGTCAATTGGGCGACGGGATCAGCGCTTTTGAGATCATTCACAAGCAAGGGCTTGATTTTCTTGAGGAGTATATTCCAAGTGTGCGTCTGCCCTTTGAGGAGAAACCAGAATGGTGCGTCCTGATCGAGGTTGGCTTGGCACGTGGTCTTGATCCGCAAGAGGCACTGGAAACGCTGTTCGAAACTGGACTAGAGAAAGAGCTGGTCAGCGACGGGCTTATCGCGCAATCCGTTGGTCAGCGCACTGAATTTTGGTCTGTGCGCGAACATATCCCAGAGGCGAACCGCCTCGTTGGTTCAATTTCATCGCATGATATTTCGGTTCCGATTAGTTTGGTGCCGGAGTTTATCGCACGCGCTGGTAGGGTGGTAGAGCAACTCGGGCCGTTGCGTATCAACTGCTTTGGCCACCTCGGTGATGGAAATTTGCACTATAATGTATTCCCAGATGCGGGGAAATCACGCCAAGATTATCTTGCGGAACGCGATGAGGTGAAGCGGGTGGTGCATGATCTGGTGCATGAGCTTGGCGGCTCCGTCAGTGCGGAACACGGTATCGGACGTCTCAAGACTGGCGATCTTGAGAAATACGGTGATCCAGCCAAATTGGCAGCAATGCGCGCGATCAAGACCGCACTTGATCCCAATGGGATCATGAACCCCGGCGCGGTTCTGGCGCTATAGCCCTTCAAAGGTGCAAAGTGCTTTCACATCGACGCCAAGCGCCTCAAGGCGCTTGCGCCCACCAAGTTCTGGTAGGTCAATCACGAAGCCACATCCAACAATCTCACCGCCCAAACGCTCGATCAGCTTGATCCCAGCCTCGGCGGTGCCACCTGTCGCAAGAAGGTCGTCAATGACAAGGATCTTCTCGCCCGCTTGAATGGCATCGTCGTGCAGCTCAACAGTTGCTTCACCGTACTCCAATTTGTAGTCCTGCGAGATCACTTTGCCAGGTAGTTTGCCAGCTTTGCGCACGGGGATGAAACCAATGCTCAACTGGTGCGCAATCGCGCCGCCAAGAATGAAGCCACGCGCTTCAAGCCCGACGACCTTGTCGATCTTTGTGCCTACGTAGGGGTGCAAAAGCTGATCAACTGCCATGCGAAACCCGCGCGGATCGCTGAAAAGAGTCGTTACATCGCGAAACATAATCCCCTCATGCGGGAAATCAGGGATGGTGCGGATGTAATCTTTGACGGTTTTCATGACGTGCGTCCTTTTGCGTTGCACCGCTGTCTAGCGCGCGGGGTAGTGGCGGCCAAGGGCCATGATGTCCTGTTTACCCAATTTTGTCAGGGCGTTGCTGGATTGTGAAAAGATAGAGCGGCTTTCGTAATACGCGCCACCAATGTCCGTGAGCAGGCCAAGGCCTTGAGTGATTTCCTCTAGCATTGCACTCTCATAAGCGCGTTTTTGCAGGCCTGTGGTAAAGATAATCACGGCCTTGAGGATCACGCCGTCTTTGGCAAACACACGCACGCCAGCACCGGAAATCGGAGTGCCTTCAAGAACATCAAAGCCGGACCCTTTGATTTGACTACGAGAAGGGATGTCGAGAAAAAGGATCGCAATGTCGGGGGCGCTGTCATTGCGTGTGAGCTGAATGCCAGAGTTAGCTGCATTGATTTCATCAACCGCTCGGGTCAACGAGGCCTCTGCGCGGGTCTTTTTACCGCCCAAATAGGCCCGTTCCATCTTTGTGATGCCGATTGTCAACGTGTCTTTGGGCCAACGCACGATCGATTTAGCGCACTCACCACCAGGGGGGGCCGCGCAGGCGACAAGATTGTAAAAATCATCATCACTCAGAGCGACATCCGTGCGTAGGAATTCTTGTGCGACCGCATGGTTTGAAAAGGCAAGCCAGAGAACGATCGCGCGCCAGATCACGCTCTTTTTAACGCGGCAGTTGCTGCGCCCATACCGATGAGCGTTAGCCCACCTGCTTGCGTTAACCGGCGCATCACCATCGGGCGCGCGATCTGTTTGCGCATTAGATCTGCAAGGATCGCGAAGACAAAAGCGTTGAGCGCAGCCAAAGCAACGAAAGTGGCTATCAGGATACCAGCTTGGGGCGCATAAGCGGCATCAACCGAAATAAATTGCGGCACGAAGGCGATGAAGAAGCCGATGCTTTTGGGATTAAGCGCCGTGACGATGGCAGCATGGCGAAACACTTGGCACGGCGTCGCATCAGTGTCTGTTCTGACAAGTCCCGCACCAACGTTTGGAGCGCTGCGAAACATTTTGATGCCAAGAAAGAGCAGATAAAGCGCACCTGTCCATTTCAACACAGTAAAGGCCGTCGCTGACGTCGCAATAAGGGCTCCAAGCCCGATGAGCGACGCGGTCATGGCGATAAGATCACCCAATGCGACACCCGCAGCGGTCGCGAGCGCCACTTTGCGTCCTTGGGTGAGCGCGTAGCTGAGGATCAACAAGATCGTTGGCCCCGGAATAAGTAAAAGCGCGCTAGATGCGGCAACAAACGCCAGCCAAAGTGAGATATCCATTAGCCAAGCACCCGGCCTGCAACCGCATCAAGCTTTGAGAGCAACGCCGGATCGCGCTTCTCAGGGGCCGTCATGATCGCAAATTCCAGTGCTTTATCACAGCCATGAGGACAGTCTTCGCGATTAGCGCCCAGCAGGGCAGGCAAGCGTTTAACCAAATCGCGGCCCTTGTCGGAGTTGCCCATAAGCGTCTTAATGATTTCGGTCACATCGACCTCGCCGTGATCTGGATGCCAGCTGTCATAATCGGTGATCATCGCGACAGAGGCGTAGCACAATTCGGCTTCGCGCGCGAGTTTCGCCTCGGGCATATTGGTCATCCCAATCACATCTGCGCCCCAGCTTTCACGGTACATTTTGCTTTCGGCCAAAGTGGAAAACTGTGGACCCTCCATCGCGAGGTATGTGCCGCCCATATGCACTTTGATCCCAGCGTCTTGTGCTGCGGTATGACAGGCTGTGGACAAGCGCGGACAGGTGGGATGGGCAACCGAAACATGAGCAACGCAACCTGTCCCAAAGAAGGATTTTTCGCGCGCGAAAGTACGATCAATGAATTGATCTACAATGACAAAATCACCCGGAGCCATTTCATCTCGAAAACTGCCACAAGCAGAAACAGAGACCACATCGGTGACCCCAATGCGCTTGAGCGCATCGATATTTGCGCGGTAAGGAACTGTGCTCGGAGAGTGCACGTGTCCACGCCCGTGTCGCGGCAAAAAGGCCATTTTCACACCGTCTAACATGCCCGTCAGGATCTGGTCGGAAGGATCGCCCCACGGCGTTTCAACGGTTTGCCATGTAGCATCCGCCAAGCCGTCGATGTCATAAATGCCAGAGCCGCCGATCACGGCGATCATTGTGTCAGTCATGTTAATCATTTCCTGTCATTTGCAGTTTATCAGCAAGCTAACGAGCGTCGCGCGCAATGAAAATGCAAGAATTGCTGATGAGGGGTCAAATTCGCGTGCGGGCAGGGGTGTTCTTTGCACGTTGCTTAGTTTACGGAGCGCTAACATAGCGTCCCCCGAAAGACAGGTTAACCACATGAAACGAGCTATTCTCGGTGCATTCGCCAATCATATGACCGCACCAGATTTGCGTTGGATGCCGGACGAAGGCTTTACCTTCACGCGGTTGCGGATCGAATTACTGTCGGGTTTGACCGTTGCTTTGGCGCTGGTCCCCGAAGCTGTGGCCTTTGCGTTTGTTGCTGGTGTGCACCCGCTGGTCGGGCTCTACGCGGCGTTTTTGGTGGGTCTGATTACAGCTTTGATCGGTGGTCGCCCGGGTATGATTTCGGGCGCGACCGGGGCTTTGGCCGTTGTTATGGTGGCATTGGTTGCACAGCACGGTGTTGAATATTTGTTCGCCACGGTTGTTTTGATGGGGCTTTTACAGATTTTCTTCGGGGCAATGCACTGGGGTAAATTCATTCGATTGGTGCCGCATCCTGTGATGCTGGGATTTGTAAATGGCCTCGCGATTGTGATTTTCCTCGCGCAATTGACCCAATTTAAAGTGCCGGGAACCGTCGTAAGCGATGGCCATGGTATGACGGGTGGCGAGTGGCTTACTGGAATGCCGATGGTGTTGATGCTGATTTTGGTCGGCTGCACCATGGCGATTATCTGGGTGACGCCGCGCATCACCAAGGTGATCCCTGCGCCATTGGCTGGCATTGGTATTGTGGCCGCTGTGGTGATTGCGTTCGGGCTTGATGTGCCGCGCGTTGGCGATCTCGCTTCGATCCAAGGTGGCTTGCCTACGTGGCATATTCCAACGGTTCCGCTGAACTGGGCAACCTTCCAGATTATTCTGCCATATGCGGTTATTCTCGCAGCGATTGGTTTGATTGAAAGCCTGCTAACGTTGAACCTCGTGGGTGAAATGACTAATAAACGTGGCGGTGCGTCGCAAGAATGTATTGCGCAGGGCATCGCAAACACGGTTACAGGTTTCTTCGGTGGCATGGGCGGCTGTGCGATGATCGGTCAGTCGATGATCAACGTGAAATCTGGTGGACGTACAAGGATTGCAGGCATTGCGGCCGCGATTTTCTTGCTTCTGTTCATTGTCGCTGGCTCGTCGATTATTGAGCTGATCCCATTGGCAGCACTCGTGGGCGTGATGTTTATGGTCGTGATTGGCACGTTTGCTTGGAACTCGCTGCGCATTTTGCGCCGTGTTCCAAAGATGGATGCCTTTGTAATCATTCTCGTAACCGTTGTAACGGTTTACTCTGATCTCGCGGTCGCAGTTGTCGTTGGCGTTATCGTCTCCGCGCTCGCATATGCTTGGAACAATGCGCGACGCATTCATGCGATTGAACGTCCGTCTTCTACGTCTGAGGGCGCGAAAGTTTACGAAATTCAAGGACCGTTGTTCTTTGGATCATCCGATGGCTTCATCGAGTTGTTCAACATCGAGGACGATCCGAAAGAAGTTATCGTTGATTTCGCGCAAAGCCGGGTTGTGGATCAGTCAGCCCTGCAAGCGATTGAAGCGGTTGCGGGCAAATACGAGGACGCAGGCAAGCGCATTCAACTGCGCCATCTCAGCCGCGATTGTCATCAGCTTTTGACAAATGCGGGCCATCTGATGGTGGATAGTGATGACGACCCTGATTATGAAATTGCGGTTGATTATCAAGTTCGCACAGGCATTTTGGGCGGCCACTAGACCGCCCCTCCCGACTTAATCGTCGGGGCGTGTAAGCTCGAATAGGTCTTTGACAATCGCATAGTCGCGATATCCCAAGCGCGACAAGGGCTGGAACGTTGTTACATCAAAACGCCCGTCTTTGATGCAGGCGTCATCCATATGGATGCCTGTAACTTCGCCAAGTACGAGATGATTGCTTGCACCTTCCAACTTGATGATTTGCGTCACCTTGCATTCTAAAGACGCAGGCGCAGCTGCGACGCGCGGCGCATTGATGCTCTCACATTCAAGCTTGTCTAAACCGGCGTGCGCAAACTCGTCACTGCCCGCAGGAAGGGTCGCACTGGAGGCATTCATTGCATCCTGAAGGGCGGCAGATACAATATTGACGCAAAACACGCCCGTTTCGCGAATAGCGGCAACGCTGTCTTTGGTATCCCCGCGATCATCCTTTACACCTGTCGAGGAAAACATGACCTGTGGTGGCACATAAGCTATCGCATTGAAGAAACTATAAGGCGCAAGGTTGTCGCGTCCTGCGCTATCTCGCGTTGAAATCCAACCAATGGGGCGCGGTGTGACGATTGCATTGAACGGATTGTGGGGTAGGCCATGGCCATCTTCGGGGCGATAAAACATCTATGTGCACTCCTTGTTTGCCCAATCGCTACCGCCATGCTAGGCGCGATGCCAGCAAAAACGTGAAAGCAGATCGGTGTACGCGCTCAAGCCAGAAACAACTGAGGATTGGTGGGAGGTCGAAGCGCTGTATGATTTGTGCTTTGCGCCGGGCCGTGAGGCATTGTCGTCTTATCGTTTGCGCGATGGGGTGCCACCTGTTGAAGGGTTGAGCAGTGTCGCCCGCGACAGTGATGGAATCCTCGCCGGTGCGATCCGCTATTGGCCTGTGCAGATAGGCATGCACAAAGTACTGCTTTTGGGTCCTGTCGCCGTCCACCCGACGCGCCAAGGCGAAGGTTTGGGCAGCGCTTTGATCCGCGATAGTCTCGCGCGGGCGGACGAGAATGGCTGGCTCAGGGTCATGCTTGTCGGCGATGAACCATACTATAAAAAGTTCGGATTTTCACGTTTGGACGGTGTCTTGATGCCACCGCCAACAAACCCTGAACGCGTATTGGGATTGAACGCACATGCGCCAGTCTGGCAAAATGTGCAGGGTAAGGTGTCGCGTAGCGCTTGAAATTTGCACTCTACATGCTGATCTTAGGGATATGGCGACAGAGTTAAGCACACCCGATCTAGACCGTGACATCAGTGAGATAGCAAAACGCTATCGAAAAGCAAGTGGCGTTGGTATTCAGGTGCTTAACCTTGTTGGTGGGCAAGCTGAAAACTTGATGGAGCGGTTGCCCGATCCGGTCAAAGAGCGCCTCGAGGATGCAACGACCAAGGCGTTAAACTTCGCATTGAATGCCGCAAGTCGTAGTCGCGGTGTGGTGCCTGATCAAAAATCCTGGCTCAATACGGCGGCAGCCACCGCGATGGGCGCGGCTGGCGGGGCAGGTGGTTTGCCAACAGCGCTCGCTGAGTTGCCTGTTACGACAACCGTTCTTTTGCGTGCCATCCAAGGGATTGCCGCAGAATATGGCTTTGATCCGAACCAGCCCGAAATCCAAGCGGAGTGCATTCAAGTGTTTGCAGCCGCTGGCCCGCTCGCAGCTGATGATGGTGCAGATATGGGCTTTTTGAGTGCGCGTGTTACTCTATCTGGCACGACAGTGCATGGCATTATTGCCCGCGTTGCGCCGCGTCTCAGCGCGGCCTTGGGGCAAAAACTTGCGGCACAAACAGTGCCAATCATTGGCGCTGTCGCTGGTGCTGCGACGAACTATGCCTACACGAGCTACTATCAAGAAATGGCGCATGTGCATTTTGGCCTGATGCGCGCAGGCAAGGCACACAAACTCCCACGTGACACTCTGGTCCTACGTCTGGCCGACGCCGTAAAATCGCTCTAACGCGCGACGCTTTTGAGGTATTCCATCACGGGTGCGCGTACCGATTGCTCGCCACTGTCATGACATTCTTCGATGATTTTGCGAAGCACGTTCAAGTCGACACGGCGCAACATGTGTTTTACCGGTCCAATGGAGGCAGGGCGCATCGAGAGCGTGCGCAACCCGATTGCGGCAAAGCACGCAGCCTCGACAGGGCGTCCCGCGTCTTCGCCACAAAATGACAGTGGGGTTCCAGCGACTTCACAGCGTGTGACGATGCCTTGCAAAAAACTCAGGAAAGAGATCGACAGGGTATCATAACGCCGCCTCACGCGTTCGTTTTCGCGATCTGCCGCAAAGAAGAACTGCTTTAGGTCATTGCCGCCAATAGAGAGGAACTCTGCGTCTTCAAAGAACGCCTGCGGTGCAAACGCGAGCGATGGGGTCTCCAGCATCGCGCCGATTTCTAGTTTGGCAGGAAGCGGATGTCCGAGCTTACGTTCACGATCCATCGCTTTGTTCATTTCCGCTTTCGCGGCGATATATTCACTATATTGCGCAACAAAAGGGAACATAACCGACAAGTTCCTGCCCGCAGCGGCACGCAAAAGCGCTTGCAACTGCATGCGCATCACCCCGGGTTTGTCGAGCCCAACGCGAATGGCGCGCCAGCCTAAGGCAGGGTTGGGCTCGTCATTCGGCTTCATATAGGTCAGGACTTTGTCCGAGCCGATATCGAGCGTTCTAAACACCACCCGTTTGTCGCCGGAAGCATCAAGTACACGCTTGTAAAGCGCGCTGAGTTCAGAACGCCGAGGCATTTGATTGCGGATCAGGAACTGTAGTTCCGTCCTGAACAAGCCAACACCTTCTGCGCCGGAACTCTCAAGCGACGGGAGATCTGCCATTAAGCCTGCGTTCATTTGCAAGCCAATCGTGGTGCCACAAAGAGTGGTTGCGGGGGCGTTGCGGGTGGCGGAGTAGCGTTCCTGCGCGTCCGCCTGCATGGCGATTTTATCTTGGAAAGCCGCGTTCACGGTATCATCGGGACGCAAGTGAACGATACCTTGGTCTCCGTCGACCATGATCTGGTCGCCGTTCAAGGCTTCGCGCGTGATCGCTTCGGCGTGCACCACCAACGGAATGGCAAGCGCGCGCGCAACAATGGCTGCGTGCGAACCGACACTTCCCTCTTCAAGCACAATCGCCTTTAAGGAACGCCCGTATTCCAGCAATTCACCTGGTCCAATATTACGCGCGACAAGCACAGGATCGGCAGGCATTTCAGCGCCTGTGATCGTGCCCTGGCCCGTCAAAATACGCAGTAAACGGTTTGAGAGGTCATCGAGATCTTGCAAACGCTCACGTAAATAGCTGTCAGAGACTTGTCCCATCCGCGTGCGCGCTTGAGTTTGCTCTTTTTCAACCGCAGCCTCAGCGGATAGACCGTTAGAGATGTCCTCCTCCATGCGTCGCATCCAGCCTTTGGAATTGGCAAACATGCGATAAGCTTCAAGGACTTGCAGTTGCTCACCGTCCCCGCCGGCCGCGCCGGCGAGTAGTTTGTCGACGCTCACGCGCAGCGTATCAACGGCCTCGTTGAGGCGTCTGGACTCTGTTTCGGGATCTTCGGCAATAACGTTCGTGACCACCACACGTGGTTCGTGCAGCCAGACATGACCGATTGCCGCGCCTTCCTGTCCTGTGGTGCCTCGCAACAAAACGGGTTGCTGGTGGCGCGCGGAGAGCGCTTCGCCTTCGCCCAAAAACGCGCCAAGCTCGGTCATTTCGGCGAGAACCATTGCAACGACTTCAAGTGCGTAAAGCTCATCTGCTGAAAACAGTCGCGCGGCTTTGGATTGGACAACCAAAACACCCAGTCTTTCGCCCAAGCGCTGGATCGGAATGCCTAAGAACGACGAGAAAATCTCCTCGCCTGTTTCCGGCATATAGCGGAATCCTTTTTCAGAGGGCGCATCTGCGGTGTTGATCGTTTTGGACCGTTTCGCGACACGGCCAACCAGACCTTCGCCAAGACGCAGACGGGTCTGGTGCACGGATTCGGGGTTCAATCCTTCGGTGGCACATAACTCTAGCGTTTCAGCGTCGCGAAAAAGATAAATGGAACACACTTCGGTCTGCATCGACGATGCAATAAGCCCAGTGATTTTATCAAGCCGTTGCTGACCATCACCGTCCTCTGCCATTGCATCACGCAGACGGCCAAGCAACTTGCGGCTTTCACTTTCGCGTTTTTGCGCCATTAATGTTGCGCCCTTTTCGGCAAATACTAAAGTGGATCAACTTCCACGGCACTCACCTTAAGATGCTTTGATCGAAATGGCGAGCAGACGCAAATGTAGCAATTCGTATGTCTTCTCTTTATCGAAAAAAGCCTAAAGGGCGAGAGAGGCTGGCCCCTTGCTCAGGTTTGCGCAGAAAATAATCGAAAATTCTAGGAATCAGGCTTTTTCTAACTCGAATGCATCATGAAGCGCTTGCACTGCGAGTTCCATGTATTTGCGATCCACCAGAACCGATATTTTAATTTCTGAGGTCGCGATCACTTTGATGTTCACACCTTCGTCGCTGAGCGTTTTGAACATTTTTGCCGCTACGCCAGATTGCGAGCGCATTCCAATCCCGACCGCGGAAATCTTGGCAACATCCGTGTCTGCAATCAGATCGTGATAGTTGATGTCACCTGCCGTTTTCGCGTCTTCCATTGCCTTTTCCGCCCGCTTCACCTGATCCGTGGGGCAAGAGAAGGTCATATCCGTACGCCCATCTTCGGCAATGTTTTGAATAATCATGTCCACGTTCACACCCGCGTCTGACAACGGCCCAAAGATCGCCGCAGCAATTCCGGGGCGATCCGCAACTGAAACGAGGGTCATTTTTGCTTCATCGCGGCTGTAGGCGATGCCTGAAACGACGTTGGATTCCATGATTTCCTCCTCGGCGCAAACCAATGTGCCAGCTTCATCAGATTGTTCTTCAAACGAGCTTAAGACCCGCAATTTCACTTTGTACCGCATCGCCAATTCAACGGAACGGGTCTGCAAGACTTTCGCGCCTAGACTTGCGAGTTCCAGCATTTCCTCGAAGGCGATCTTGTCGAGTTTTCGGGCTTTGTCAGTGATGCGTGGATCGGTTGTGTAAACACCATCAACATCCGTGTAGATATCGCAACGTTCTGCATCGAATGCTGCGGCAAAGGCGACAGCCGTCGTATCAGAGCCACCGCGCCCAAGCGTTGTGATGCGACCCTCTGGGCTAACACCTTGAAAACCAGCCACCACAGCAACGCGGTCGCCGCTTGCGAACTTCGCACGGATGTTGTCGTCAGGGATCTCTTCGATCCGTGCTGCGGAATGTGCAGATGTGGTCTTCACAGGCACTTGCCAGCCTTGCCAAGAGCGTGCGGGCACGTCCATCTCTTGCAAAGTCAGCGCCATCAAGCCCGCGGTGACGTTCTCACCAGAGCTGACAATCGCGTCGTACTCACGCGCATCATAGAGCGGGGATGTTTCATTGACCCAGCCCACCAATTCATTGGTTTTGCCAGACATCGCAGAGACAATGACGATCACGTCATAGCCCTTGGCGACTTCAACGCCCACGCGTTTTGCGGCGCGTTTGATGCGGTCAAGATTGGCGACGGACGTGCCGCCGAATTTCATCACGAGAACGGGCATACCAGCGTCCTTGTTAGGAGAGTTTGGCCAGCATTTACGGCGCTATGCTTGCAAGGGCAAGGGGCGGTGATGATAACGCGTGCGCGCAGCTTAAAATGGCATCAATGCGCCGTCGTAATTCTCAAAAACACCCGTGTGGTCGCGCGAAAGCTTATCAAATCTTGCGATCAACCCTGTGGCTGAGGTCGCCGCATCAATATCTGCCTCGGCACCGCCCATATCAGTCTGAACCCAGCCCGGGTGATACGCGCCAACCGCGATGCCATCGCCTTTGAGGTCGATCGCAAGATTACAAGCAAGGTTCACGGCAGCCGCTTTGGATGCGCGATAGAGAAAAGCGTTGCCACCGGCGCGCTCGGAGGAGCCCATTTGCGACGCTATGATCGCCACTTTGGGGGCATCACTACGGCGTAGTGCGGGCAAAAGCGCTTGGATCGTATGAAAAACGCCAGTGACATTTACAGCAAATGTTTCGGCCCAAATTTGGGCTTCGTACTCGTTTTCGAGCGCATGACCTTTGTCGAGGTAAACGCCCGCGTTGCACACCAGAAGATCAAGCGCTGGTTCATAACTTGCCGCAAAGCTTTTAATCTGCTCGGAGTTGGTCACGTCAAGGACGGCACCTGTGCTGCCATCGCGTGAGGTGGCAAGCACCGTATCTCCACGCGCACGCATTTGCGATGTCATTTGCGCGCCAATGCCGCGATTGCCGCCTGTCAAAATAACCTGCATCAGTTGTCCTTTCCTGAGGGTCGAAATGGAAGCGGAAGCACGGGCACGCCGTCCTCCACCAGTTTTTTCGCCTCTTCTAAATTTGCTTCGCCGTAGATCGACGTTTCAGGCGCATCGCCGTTGTGCATCGCGCGTGCTTTTTTTGCGAATTCGCTACCCACATATTCACTGTTACTTTCGACCTTTTCACGCATTTCCGCGATCATTTGCTCTGCCGGTGTCGCGGGAGCCGACAATGGGCCGGGGCCTTTTGGACCGGATTGATCCGCGTTTTTGCGTGCAGGTCGTACGGCGGGGGCCATCAATACTTTGTTCACGTCCGCCACGCCACATACCGCGCAGGTCAACATTCGTGCGTTTTGCAACTTGTCAAACGCGCTTGCTGATTGGAACCAGCTTTCAAACTGGTGGTCATTGGAACATTTGAGGGCGTATTGGATCATAGCTCACTGATATAGAGTGAAAAAACTGCGGTCGAGAGATTTCAGCTTTTGCGGGCCTGTTTTGGATTAAAACTGCGAATGATGTGTGCGAGTTCCGGCTCGCTCACCCTTCGGGCAGCATCGGCCAAGCTGAACCATTTGCGTTTGCGCTGGCCGATTTCGCGATACCGATCGTGGATCGTTTTGACTTTCAAGCTATAGACAATCCCCACACAGGGGATCGCACGACCAGACACGTGATGCTTGGTGTAGGAATAAATTCCTAAGGATTCATTGCTCAGTTTGCCCTCGACGCCAGCTTCTTCCAAAGCTTCAATCGCAGCACTTTGCGCGGGTAACATTCCGTCTTGTGGCCACCCTTTGGGGATAATCCAACGTTTGGTACGACGCGATGTCACCAACAGGACTTCAGGCTTACCTTTGCGCAGACGATAACAGAGCGCAGCAAATTGCGTGCGCAGCCCTGTTTTCTTGGCACCCATCAAATCAATCGGTGCAAACGCTTTATCCTTGGCTCGATGCTCTTTCATCGAATTTATACCTTTGCCTCGTTTGCTCGTACGTGATGTCGCTGTTTTCTTGGCGATCTTATAGGACTTCATTGTATCAGTTTTTTGACAATTGTCGAAGGGCAGACAGAACATCCTCTAAGGAATGGGTTTGATCAAGTGCCTTTCGGGCGTTTTGAACCTGAGTTTCGGCCGCATTGGGGGCAAGCAACGCAAGTACGCTGCGCGCAATTTCATGTTCATTTGAGCATAAAATGGCACCTTGGTGCTCTGCAAGTGCACCGTAAGGTTCCGTAAAGTTTTCAAAATGCGGACCGTGCAAAATGGCACAATCATGAGCAAGCGGCTCGAACGGTGTATGCCCCCCTTTCGCAACCAAAGACCCCGCCACGAAGCAAATGTTTGCGCGCGCATACCAACTGTCCATCTCGCCCAAAGTATCCGCAATGTAGAGTTCACTTGCTTGATCCAAGCTCTCGCCCTTGCTGCGCTGAGTTGCCTTCAAACCGAGCCGGTGTGCTATTTTTGCGATCTCGTCACCGCGCTTCGGATGACGTGGAGCTAGGATCATTTTCGTGTTTGGCGCACTTTTTAAGACCTGTTTATGAGCGTTAAGAAGGACGGCATCCTCGCCCTCATGGGTGGATGCCGCGAGCCAAGTCGTGTCACGATCTGGAACTGGATGTGGTGTCTTGTGTTGGGATGCTTGGTAAAAAGATTTCAGCGCGATATGAGGGCCAAACGACCGCGCGCCCAAGCTCTTCAACCGCTGTCGCGACGCTGAGTCTTGTGCGCAGACGAGGTCAAAACTCCCGAAAACGCGCGATGCTAACCCGTTGAAACGATGCCAGCCTTTGGCGCTTTTTTCCGAAATACGGCCACCTACTAGGGCAACTGGTATGTGCGCCATTTTGAGCGCACCCAAACGGTTCGGCCAAAAGTCAGCTTCGAACAGCGCGAACAGGCGCAGGTCCATTTTGCGAATAATTCGGCGCTGCACCCGAGCGAGATCAATCGGAGCAAGGCGACAATCAGCGTTCTTTAGATCCCAGCTTTGCACAAGGTGCTTGCCGCTGATGCTATTGCAGGTAATCAACAAGGCATTGTCATCGGCAAGTTTTTCAATGATCGGACGGGCGGCTGCGAGTTCACCGTTGGATGCCGCGTGGCTCCAAACGACGTGGCCTTGTGGAAGAACAGACCAAAGCCCCAGCCGTTCGCGAAAATCTGCAAAGCTTTCCACGCGGCGAAGTACCCTTATAAGCAAAGCGAGCACCAAAAACGGCAGTGCGAGCGTGAATAAGCATCGGTAGAGCAGCATGGAAAATACGATCTTTCACATTCGGGTTTGTGCATTCAGCCCTAGCGTGCGGGCGCAAAGCAAGCAAGCGCTTGCACCCGTTGGCGCCATTCGAAATAGTCGCGCTATGATGTCACTTCGCCCTTTGATATTCGCGCTTTGCACAAGTGCCACGCTTGCTGCGCCGATTGGGGCAGAGCCCGTGACGATCTTTGCCGCGTCAAGTTTGAAGACCGCGCTGGATAATGTGATTGAAACGCGCGCTTTGGACGCGGTGCCTGTTTTTGGTGGCAGCGCTGCAATCGCGCGGCAAATTGCTCAAGGTGCAGAGGCAGACATTGTCATTCTTGCACACCCCGATTGGATGGAATGGCTTTCAACGCAAGAGGTGTTGCAAAATTTGAGCCGTTGCAATCTTTTGAGCAACGCTTTGGTTCTCGCGGCATCTGCGAACGCGCCTGATTTGGACGTGCAATCAGCAAACGATCTCATCACGGCGTTGAACGGCGAACGTCTGTCCGTAGGCCAGTTACGCGCGGTTCCTGCCGGACAATATACGCGGACCTACTTGAGCGAGCAGGGCTGGCTCGATGCGCTGCGGCCACATCTCGCTGAAACGTCGAATGTGCGTTTGGCCTTGGCATTAATTGCGCGCGGTGAAGTGCCGCTTGGCTTTGTGTATGCCAGCGATGTCGCTGCCGAGCCACGTGTGCGTGCCGTCTTTACGCCTGATGCCATGGCGTATCCCGCAATTCGTTACCCCATGGCGATCACCACTAACGCGCGCGAGGGAAGCGTAGACATCGCCAAAGCGTTGATTGCCGCACAACAGGTATTTGCGGAGCAAGGTTTTGCAAATGTACCAACTCAAGAAACAGGACGCTGCGAATGATCCTGAGCGCCGCTGAATGGGCGATTGTCACGCTGTCCTTGCGCATTGCTTTGGTTGCCACGCTGCTCAGCTTGCCATTCGCAATTTGGATCGCATGGCTTTTGGCGCGACGCGACTTTTTCGGAAAGTCCATACTCAATATCATCGTGCATCTCCCTTTGGTCCTGCCCCCTGTTGTCACGGGCTACGCGCTCTTGCTGTTGTTCGGCAAACAAGGACCATTTGGAGAGGTGTTTGAAACGCTTTTCGGCATTACCTTTGCTTTCCGCTGGACCGGAGCGGCGCTCGCGGCGGCAATCATGGGATTCCCCTTAATCGTGCGCGCGATCCGCTTGGGGTTTGAGGGGGTCGATCATGGTCTAGAAGAGGCTGGCGCGACGCTGGGCGCTTCCAAACGCGCAGTGTTCAGACGGGTG
>Ga0206129_10003693_pt1 | contig 17448 bp, 17 predicted proteins | sample Helgoland_Spring_8_FD_148616 | JGI IMG/M metagenome (GOLD analysis project Ga0206129, IMG submission 148616) | Pelagic subsurface seawater microbial communities from Kabeltonne, Helgoland, North Sea - Helgoland_Spring_Bloom_20160502_2 | ecosystem: Environmental > Aquatic > Marine > Epipelagic ...
TAAATTGTTTTGAGAAACAGTCATTGAAAAGAATAAGTTTATATAAAAAAAAGAAATATGAATTATATGAAAATGATAATGAAGAAAAAGAAGAATATAAAAAACGTAATTATAAATCTAAGAAAGAGAAGGAAGTACCTGTTTATCAACAAGCATGTTTATTTTGATTACATGTATTGTGTGGGTCTTCAGGGTTGTACATGTAATCTTGTATTTTTTTATTTATATTAAATTTAAAATAATTACCAGAGTATTCTTCTGCTTTTCCTAATAGTTTTACATTATATATTTTACCAGTATAATGAAAAACACGTTTATATTTAATTGTTCCTGTGCCAATGAATATAATTAAATCTTTATTTGTCATTAATTTTAAAAACTCTTTATTATGATGAATAGGTCCAGAAATAAATGGTACAATAATTTCATTTGATTCTTCATATATAGTTGTTTTATAGTCTTTCGAATCCCATTTAGCACGAGTTAATGTAAATATAGAGATATATTTACCATTTTTTAAATTTATGGGCCTAATGACCTTTTCTTTCTTTTTACCTTTAATCATTTTGTCAACGAGAGGATAATGATCTAAAAACATATCAACTAATTCGCTGGAAATATATGGATATGGATTCATATTTAATTATCAGGAACAACTGAATTAATAATTTGTTTAATTTCTGAAATATTATCGCAACAAATAAATTCAGTGGTTGAAGTAGAATTAGTATTATATAAATATTGTTTCTGTTGAAATAATGTTATAATTTCAGTTTCTTTTTTATCTAATTCAAATTTAGTTTTAACATTATAAATTACATCAATTTCTTTGGTTGGGTGATTATGTTGATGTTGATTAATTCTTTCTTTTAAATCTGTAGCTTTACCAAATTTATAAATAGTTTTTCCGGCAGGTGTTTTCCAATCAGCAGAATCTTTTAATGTTAATAAATATAAATATCCTCCAGGTTTTAGAGTCACACCACGATTTTTCTGTTTTCTTTTAACTGGTTTTGGTTTAGATTCATTACCTGAATCACTTGATTCAGAAGTTATATCTGATCCCCCTCCTGGATATGGATCAGGGCCGCCCCCCCCTGGACAGGGTGGTGCAGGTTTATCACATAATTTCATATGTTTATGCGATTTCCCTCCATCTTTATTAATATACCAACCAAAATTTTCTAAAATATCATCATTAATACATATTTTAACTACAGCACGAGTCAAACCCTCATACTTATTTACTAGATCGGTTACTGCCATATGATTATTTGGTAATTTTTGTTGCACTAATAAATAATTTTTCATATAATCTAAATTATCAACATTTAATATTATTCTCATATGGTAATGAGTATGTTCTCTAATTCCGTTTATATTTTTAGGAAAATTATTTCTTTGAATAATTCTTTGTTGAGGAATATTAATTTGTACTCTTTTCAATCCATTTTCAGGTTTAGAGTTATAAAATTCTAAATTTCCTAATTTAATAATACTTTTGTCTGTATCAAAGTTATAATTAGTAATATTATTATTTTTCTCTTTAAATTTACCATCTAATGAATATTGATAATTATAATCTTTTAATAATAATAAATGTTCAGTATCATTTATCTTAATATATATATCTAAATTTAATACTAAATCATCAGTATCTTTAATAAAATGTATTGGTTCACATTTTTTATTATTAAAAGTAATATTTAATTTATCTTCTAAGACAGGAGCATATAATTTACATAAATCATTATATAAAGTTTCTTGTTCTTCATTAAATGAATTATCAAATATATTATTATCTATAAATTTTTCAAGATAATCTAATATGATTTCTTCATCATCATTTTCTGGATCAAATATAATATTTGATACTTTTTCTAGATAAATAATTGTACCTTTATTTATAAAAACTGTTAATTTTTGTGCCGTTGGTAAAGGTAATTCAATTGTATTATATTTAATAAGATTATTAATATATTTTAAATAAATAATTGTTGGTTGAGGGCCTCTAGTTGTTTGTGTAACAGAAATAATAAACCCGAAACTTTTTTCATTTTTTAACTTACAATATAATGATGCTTTTAATCCTATACCAAAATGTGACAAAGATTCTTTATTTTCAATACCTTGGCGTTTATATTGTGTTAAAATATCTTTTATTTTATTTTTATTAAAACCTTCACCATTATCACGAATGATAAATATGTTATCATTATTAATTATACTAATGTTATCACTTTGTGCCTTTAGTGAATTATCTAAAAATTCCATGATGCATGCCAAATCACTAATACAATTGTCATTTGCCAGAGCAAGTGCAAGACCTTCTTGATCAATTCCGAAAGATTGCATACTTTATATTTATTGTAAATTAATTTTAAATATTAATGTTGTATAATAATCAAATTTAAAATTTGAAATAATTTAAAAAGTAAATTACAATAAATATAAATGAGTGACTGCTATTCAAAAATATACAATAAATGTGGATTAGAATTATTATCAGAAAATGTAGAAGATAACTCTTTAAATTTAGCACTTATTGATCCACCATATTTAATTTCAAAAGAAACTGGAATGAATAAATTAAATGAAATAGTTAAATATAATGATGAAAATAATATAAATGAAAAAACAGAAGATGAATGGGGTGAATATAAATCTAAAAATAATATTCAAACGGACGATGATAAAGATAAATATATTAAATATGGAACTATATATGGAAAAGCATTCAAATCTAAGCATGAATTTGGAGATTGGGATCATGATTTTACAATGGATAAACTTGAAGAATTTATAAAATTATATTATAAAAAACTTAAATCAGGCGGGACACTTATAATATGGTTTGATTGGAAAAAAATTACATTATTGAACGACTTATTAGAAAAATATAAGTATAAACAAATAAGGTTTATTGAATGGATCAAAAAAAATCCCAAACCACTAAATAGTAGCACAAATTATCTAACAAATGCTCGTGAGATTGCTTTGACTGCTTGTAAAGATAAAAAACCTACTTTTAATAATAAGTATGATAAAGGAATTTATGAATATCCTATTCCTCCTAATAAGTTTAGATTTCATCCAACACAAAAATCGATTCCATTATTTGAAGATATTATAAAAAAACATACAAACGAAGGTGATTTAGTTTGTGATACATTTTTGGGTGGTGGGACCACTGCTACCGCTTGTCATAATACTAATCGTAAATTTATAGGTTCGGAAATAGATAAAGGATATTATGATAATATATTTAAATATAATCCTTCATTTATAAAACCAGAATTCACAGAATCGATCACACCAACTGATTCTATACCTTCTCTTACTAATTGGGACGAAATAACTGAGTCTGTCATTGAGTATAATAATGGAGGTAATATTATAGCTACGATAGACGATATAATTCCAAATGAACCTGTTCAAATATTAAATGAAGAACAGGATATTACTCAAGTAATTAAACCGTTGGCTCATTGGGTTGGAGGTAAATCAAGATTATTAAATGTAATATTACCATTATTTCCTAAAGAATATAATGTATATTATGAATTATTCTTAGGGTCAGGATCTGTTTTATTAGGATTTCAACCTAAAATAGCATTTGCATATGAATTAAATTCTAATATATGTAATGCATTCCAAAAAACCAAAAACAACACTACAAGTCTAATTAAACAGCTGAAAACAATACAAGACGAATGGAATAATTTACCAGATTTTGAAAATAAAGGTGATCCAAGAGATATATATTATTATAAAAAAAGGGACGAATTCAATATTAATATAAATAATCCAACTACAATAAAACAGGTTGTATTATTCATATTTATCATGAGAACATGTTATTGTGGTGGATGGAGACAGAACGCAAACACTGGTAATTATAATATCCCTATTGGCAATAGAAAAAATATCAATATGCCGACCGAAGAAAATATAAATAGTATGGCAAAATATTTATCTAATAAAAATATAAAAATCATTAATGCCGATTTCGAATCGTCATATAGTAAAATTAAAGAAGGTGATTTTGTATATATTGATCCACCATATTATCCATTAAAAGAAAATTCATTCACTGATTACACACCAGAAGGTTTCGGTCAATCAGATCATGATAGATTGATTAAATTGTGCCATAATATTCATAAAAAAGGTGCCAAATTTATGATGAGTAATTCTAATTCAGATTATATAAAAAATAATTTTAAAGAAGATCATTTTAAAATACATACATTGGCAGTTGCACGAACATTATCAGGAGATAAATCAAAGAGAGGAAAGAACGAAAAGAATGAAGTTATTATAATGAACTATTAAGATCTAAATATTCTACAGCAGTATTTGTTCTAAATACTCTATTACTATCTAATATATGTTTTACATATTTCATATCATTTATATCATCATTAGTTATATCTTGAATATATAATGTAATATATGCTTTGTGAGAATAATCTTTATAATGTGTGTTCTGAAATACTTCTTTAAAGAATTCTCTTGTAGTAATTGATTTTTCTGTACCTGATTTCCATGATTCTATTTGTTTTTTCCCATTATTATAGTTTTTATATTTTTCTGCTTCTACGAAATAAATGGTTTCATGCTCGATATCTATCCAAATTAAATCAGGTGTATATACCTTATTAGGAATAGTATATTCTTTTCCACATATTTTGATATATTCTAATGACCCCCTTGCATGATTACAAAATGGTACTATTTTATTGGCATCTCTAAGTTTTTTTTCTTCCCAGATATTAACAACCTTTTCCGATTTAGTTTCGCAATTAAAGAATGTATTATAGCAAGGTGGAGTATCAGGTAACACTATATTATTAATTTTAATAGAAACATTAAAAGTTTCTTGGATGCAAAGGATACTATTAATTAATTTCATAGTTGTTTCACGTTTATCATTAATCATATTTTGAGATATACAATATTTATGGTCTTCTCTGTCGCATATTTTATTATCAATAATAAAGTCTGTTGACCCATAAGCTATACAAGAACATATAACTAATAATATTGTACCAATACCCGGATCATTTGCTAAAGTGATTTTTCCGTTTCCCTGAGGCTTTGTAACTACAAAATTATTTATATTAATGATACCATTATCATTAAATATTTTCCATATATTCCCTTTAGTACTACCATTCGTCGTTTTACAAGCAGCAGTATTCCAATTATTTATTAGTTCTTTTAAATCTCTATAAGGTTTAATAAATTTATCTAAATTGGTTTGTAATAATGGATTATTAGTTTTTAACTCTATACCACAAGTTTTCCATAATCTCATTGCGACTATTGTTTTATTTGGTTTACCCTTACATTTTTCTTCATTTATTTTTTCGTGTTTGTCATTATTATCTAAGTAATAAACTTTATGATATTTTTCATCTACCAAGACAGGCACAAATTTAGTAAATCTTTGAAATTGAGCATTATTTCCAGATTCGCATAATCCTGCTTTAGTATCTTCACAGAAAATATGTTTTCCTTCTTTCATATATATAATCCAATCTGGGCTTGAACCAGCCGAATCACATATTGTATATAAAATATCTATACCATATATTTTTATTTTATATTTAGTCGAAAAATTTGAACATTCAGTTACAGTTATATCTTGATCAATATTTAAATATTCTTTAAGAAAATTACCAATTATTTCAGGTTTTTCTTCACCTCTAATACAATCAATATTATCAATTACGGTCCGAGAAACCATTTCGCTAAGTACACCTTGAATTTCAGAAATGGCTGACATATTTTTGATATGTGTATTATTTTACTTTTAAATCAAATTTAAAAAATTAGATATTTTTAATAATCATCCCCTTCATAAACCCTACTCTTTCTTTCTTTATAAACAATTTTTTCTTTATATTTAATAACTTCTTTAATTTCCGGTTTCACTCCTAATATATCTATAATTTCTTTAATCTGATTTTTATTTAATAATTCTTTTTTTTGTAATAATGATTTAATCATTACATAAATATATAATGGGAAATCATTACTTTCTTTTATAAGTTTTAGTATTTCAGCGATAAAATAATTCTCATTTATAGGTATATCTGAGTGATTATCATTATTATTATCATTACAATCGAATAAATCAAGAATATTATCCATGTCTGCCATTATTTTTTATATGTAATATATATAAATGAAATTAGACTTAAATAATATTATCAATACAAAAGTATTATTAATTGCTTTATCATTAACTATATTTATAAAATATGTTACAGATAAAAATATTGAAGAAAATATTGTAATAAAAATGTAATATAAATATATATATGAAAGAATATTTAAAATATTTTATATCAATATTAATAGGTATTATAATGGGATGTTTCTTATATGGTAAGTTTGATAATGATTTAGTTATAGTTAGTTTAAATTAAAATTTTTTAATGAATAATTAAATTATAAAATGGAAAGTCGTGGTGGAACATCAATAGAGGAATTAATGAGAGGTGGTGGACAAAATTCCAATATGGATGAAGATGATGATGTTGTCAATTCAATTTTGAATGAAATAAATTCAGATAAAGAGCAAATGGTGAATGCTCAACAACAACAACAACAACAACAACAACAACAACAGCAACAACAACAACAGCAACAACAACAACAACAACAGATGGAAAGAGTTAAACAGCAACAAATGCACGAGCAAATGATGAGGAAACAAATGGAAATTGAAAAAATCCAAGAACAAGAGAAAATTAGAATGGATATCGGAGATCACCCCGGTAATAAAAATATTTGTGATAATACATCATTATTAGATGAATTTAAAAGTTCAATTATATTTTTTGTAATATTTATGTTACTAAATTTAGTACAAGTAAATACTTTAATATGTGATGCATTATCTATAGAAAATAATAATATATATATATTATTGAAAACATTTGTGGCAGCTGTTATATTTTTCTTTGTTAATAAATTAGTACATAAATACATTTAAGAATATTGTGATTGAGCCTTTCCGTCAGATATTTGTAAAATACCATAATTTATTGCAAATAACATAAGGGTCGGGCCCTTGTCGCGCAGCTCCAACGATATTCTATTAGAATTTCCCAATATGGAAACACATCCAGATGGTTGAGTAAAATTGAGCGGTTCAATCGAAAATGGAACCATAGCAATTGTATCTGATTGACCTAATGATTTACTGTGAGCCCCCCCTAGGTCTCGTCCACACCCAATGAAATATTTATTAATATTCAGTTTTGTAAAAATTGATGCGGGGACTTTCCCTTCTCCAGGATATAGAAGGTTACTGTCCAAACTAATATTTAATCCGCTAAATTTTACCGGCTGCAGTGTGGTAAGTGATTGACTCGCGTTCCACGAATCAGGGGTGGTGTCCGGCGCCCCTACTAAAAATAAATACTTGCATAATTTAAATGTGGTGGTTATATTTTGCGTTGCGTCCGTGATTTGCGTCTGTGATATATTCTCTGTCAAATAAGTTAACTGACTAGTTAAAAATCTACTTTTTTCAGCCGTATCTAATTGTATTAATTCTTGTATAAAATTACTTACGAGGCTCACTTCTACGCCAGATTTTGCTGCATCAGAGATCCTAGTAAATTCTTGATATTTGACATTAAAAGTAATATCAGCATTTCTCAAAGATAATAAAGGCAGGGCTAAACCATAATCTTTCATAAAACTAAATTCAGGTATTGTATAGAAAAGTTCAGTATCGATTGAGCTCCCCGCGCGGACCCCGTCGCTGTACAATGTTATACCCCTAACTCCACCAGATAATGTAGTATAATTATAATGAGATCCATTTTTACAAGATATAATATTATTTTGATCTATTTCCAACCCTGGGGCATGAGTGTATGAGGCGGATGTGGTTAATGACATTTGGTTATCCAATTCTCCCTTTACTTCTTGAAATAAGCCATTCGATTTGAATATCCCTTTGTTACTATCTATATCTATTGATAAACTATCTTCTGATAGGTCGTCTATAATATTAGACCCCAAATTTGCATAGACCGTCCACGATACATGTGACCCCGACGGTGTAAATTTATATTTATTTTCAAGATAAACTTTAGATAATAAATCATCTGATCCTGTTTGAATAGTGTACTGCTTCCGCTCCCCCGTCTCCACATTGTTCTCCTTGCGCAATAAATATTTGCTGAAATTTGTATGTTTTCTGTACACACTTTTAAAAAAAGTAATGTCAGGGTTACTTATAAAATATTTACGCTCGAATTCTCCAGTTTGTGTCATTAAACTAATAGTCCCTATAGATCCGCTCCCCATATAATATATATATATATATAATTATTATATAAAAAATATTAATTAAACACGTAACTTAATTCTCCATCGGATATACGTAATAGATAATAACATACTGTATATATATCGATTGACCACGTACTCTCCATCCCCTCCACGCCGGTAATTTTTAAATTTATAACATTATTACTTGGACTAATACAACCAGAAGGTCCTTCTGTATTTTTCAAAGAAAAATCTATTATACCCACTCCCCCACTCTGCCCTCTACCCTTGATCCACTGCCCTTTGAATTTATTTAATATTTCCACTTTTTCAAAAAAAGCATGATTAATTGCGTCAGAGAACCCCCCTGTATTATTTATAAACATTTCATATTTAATGTGACCGGAGAGCCGATTTAAAATAATTTGTTTTATGGGGTGTTTGTTATTTAGCCTGGAAATATTGACTGTTCCTGTACTCGTACTGGTGGTCAACCTGACAACTCTTTCATATAAATATTCTAATCTGGCGCTTTTGAATCTTGAAATTTCTTCATCAGATAAAAATATAAATTTAGATATAGTAGAATAATAAAAGGACGACGAGACGTTTTCTGTCCACCCTGTATCGGAGTCCTTGTCATCGGCGGGGGTAATAATAAGCTGGGGCTTCATTGTTGTCTGATTTAAAGCACATAATGGAATAGCCGTACCTATGGATTTAGAAAACGCAAATGGCAAAGGTATAATAGCATCCATGGTTTGAATATTATCTAGATTCCCCGACGAACCTGTAATCCCTCCGCATAATGCCATATTTTGAAAATTATTTCCATTATTACAAGTTAATTTGCCGTCTGATTCGACAGTATAAGTTGCCTTCAACGGACTAGGGTTATTTAACATAGCATTGAAGTTTATATAGCGTTTATCTATTTCATCGAAACCTGAAAGCTGGCCGCGTAAATTTAATGTTATATCCTTGATTAAATGTAATGCTATATCGTGGGGGATGGATAGTGATTCGACCGGCAGGTCCGGCTTATATTGTACTCTGAGTGATATATCACATAATAAATCAGCAGCATAATTTAATTCAATAGTTATAGGCCCGGTGCCGGTGGTGAAGTTTCCCCCCGCCTCCTCCTTATAATCAATACTAAATTTAGTATGTTTTCTATAAACACTTTTAAAGTATGTTATACTCGGATTTGAAACAAATGTAACATTTCCATTATTTTTAAGAATAATAGAAGAACAACTTGACATATATATATTTATAATTTATTTTATTTACAAAACTATACCTAAAAATAAGATATACCAGCTTTACCATTAACTATTCTCAAAATATTGTAATTTATAGCATAAATATTTATTTTTTTATATTTTGCGGCGCCACTGGCGCCTCTTTCAATTTTAATATCCTCAATATTAGAGAAATTACACGTACCACTAGGAGAGGTATCTGTAGGATTTAGTGCAAATGAATATACTGCTATACTATCTGGAACAGATATACACCCACCCTTATGGTATTTATAAACATTTTCTCTAGTAAAATATTGTAATGGTCTGGCTCGACATCTATCAGTTGAATTAAATTTTAATTTATATGTTACATAATCGAGGCAATCAGGTGTACTGGGTCCTAATAGACCTTGTACAAATTTACCATCTCCCTGAGAATCCCATGCTTTCCTCTCAGAGTCCCCAAATAATTTACCGGCCCCATTGATCCCGCCACCATATAAACAATTATCACCAGCTGCATTACCAAAAACCCACCTCACACCTGATAGATGAGCATTCGTGCCATCATTCAAATTGTCGATTGGACCAGAACCAGAACCAGAACCAGAACCAGATATTATATGGGCCCTTAAATATGGTTGCCCAGTCCATATTAATTCTTTTACCGGGTGCTGAAAAGAAGAAATATCTATATCCTTATTGCTTTGACCATTTTCATATTGAAATTGTAATTGTTCTATTAAATATTCGTGAGAACTTTGAGAAAATCTTTTTCTTTCCATATTATCTAAATATATATATGTAACTGAAATATCTACATTAAAACTAAATTTACCGCTCGTGTGGCCCAAAATAGGTTTTAGTTTGTCTTTATCATATATATTCATTACCTGAAGGTCCGTCGTCCCGCCCGAGAGCAGCCGGTCGTATGTTATTGACCCATTTCCGGTCGTGGTCCTTTCAAACCCGTCGTCCCAATTCGCATCTCCTTTCCCAGAAAATTGTACATATAATTCTACAGATGTGCTTTTGTGTAAAGCACATAATGGTATTGCTAAACCAGGTGATTTACAATACCAAAAATTTAGAGGTACAGTACACTCGCCTAATATATCTACATCTGGGGGGGGTCGGCAATAAGTACCACCACATTTAGACATTCTCTGAAAATGCGTTGGGGGATAGCCTAATGAATGCATAATATTAGTTGGTTGTACCATCGACGAGTTGGGAAAAGTCGAACTCGCGTTCTCGATATGTGCTATGTGGTATAGAGATGAATCTTCAATCCTACCCAAACTAGCAACAGTTGAATTTGGATTTTCTTGATTTAATTCATGATATACTTCTAGAAAATGACCATATGTTTTATCAATTTCCCTGGAATTAATAACAAAAGAAATATTATCTATAACAGCCGTAGAAACATTTCCTACACCATTACCGCAATATGTTTGATTTCCTTTTAATATATAATTTGTTCCGTACAATAAATCACCTGTACCTGTTGGAATTTTCACAGGATATTTATTACCTGCTAGCGGCAGGATTATTGTATCTACAACCATATCCTCCATAGAGAAATTAGTATGTTTTCTGTATACTGATTTAAAGAAAGTAATCGAAGGATTACCAGTAAGAGAAGCATCAATATTACCTCTTGCTACAAGTTGTATTTGATTTCCAGACATTCTATATAATATATATACATATTATTTTAATAATTAATTAACTTGTCATATCAGCAATGGGTTTATTATATTAAATTATCATATTCATCAATATTAATTAATACTTGATCATTTTTAGATTTCAATATTGGCGGGATATCATATTTATTTAATTTACCATATTTTAATAAATATAATGAACATACTAATGGAGAGATTGTTATCCCATTCAAACAATATACATAAATATTATTTAATTCAATATTATTATGAATGTTCTCCGTTATTTTAGCTATAACATTTTTCATTGAATAAATATTATATGTTGATAATGGTACATTGATATATGAAACTTTTTTATCTATTTTAAAATTACAATCTGTTAAATTTATAATAATATTTATATCATTATCTGTAAAAAAATTGGGATTTTTTAATGAATCAATATCTCCAAACCATAATCCGGAAATAATTTCAGTTGGCATATTAAATTATTATAAAAAAATATTATTATTATTTCTTTTTTGTTTTTTTGTTTTTGGTTTTTGTTCTTTCACATTTTAATTTATTAATATGTCTATTTAATATTTTTTTATCAATTGTACCTTTCGAAAATATAAAGATTTGTTCATTAACAGTCCTGTGAGAAGTTATACCTACATTAGATCCTTTCATTTTTAATTTGCTAATATAATTAAAACCTATTTCTTTTGTTATTTTATTCATATCTCTTTCAAGATTAACATATTTACCTTTATCATTATATCCTGATATTATATACATCATAAATCTATTATTTTTTAAACATTCATAACATAATTTCATAGTAATTCTCCAATATTTTTCTAACCATTCTCCATAACTTTTATATCTATTTGTGGATTGTTCATTACCTTTATATAATTCTAATTCATAATATGGTGGTGAAAAAAATACAAAATCTATATCTGATTTATATTTGTTCATAAATTTCATATCAGTGTATAAATCTTCACTAGGTTTACAATATATATCACATTTAGTACTATTTTGTTTACAAATTTTAACAGTATTATCACATACTTTTTTAATAACATCTATACCAACATAAGTATTCAAATATTCATTTTTCATCATTCCCAATAAATATGAACTCCATCCAATTGTTGGTGTTAATACCTTGAAATTATAATCATATAATTTAGATAATGAATATGGAACTATAGGATTCATAATGGAAGCTTTAAAGTAAAACCCTGATAATATGGATGGCAATTTTTTATTTTCGATCATGGACATCCCTGATGGAGTTAATAATTTATAATCCAATATGTGATATTTAAATAAGTCTATTAATACTTCTAAATATGACCTCAAATTTGGTTGAGAAGTTCCAGTATCCTGTAATATTTCCTTATAATATAAATTCCTTACGACATTTTTATTTTCTGTAAATTTATTATTATCTACACATAATGAAAAATTAACATCTTTGATTAATAGATTTCTATTAAAAAAATTAGTTAGATATGATACCTTATCTGAAACTATCGATTTATATAATATTTTAAAGAATTTAGTTGATACCTTTTTATCAGTATCTTTTACATATACTATTATACCATTACCCCGCTTCATCCTCAATTTCTTTATAAATTCAGCATAAGTTACATTATTACATTTAAATAAACTTAACCATTTACTCAATGTAAGATACATATATAATATATAATATAATTATAAAAAAAAGTTTTGTTATTCCTTTTTATTTTGTTTTTTGGTTTTTTTGGTTTTTTTGGTTTTTTTGGTTTTTTTGGTTTTTTTGGTTTTTTTGGTTTTTTTGGTTTTTTTGGTTTTTGGTTTTTTTGGTTTTTTTGGTTTTTTTCATCATATATAATTACCAAGAGATAGAAGAGAATTGGTAATATCCTGTCGGTTGAGGACCACGAGTTTTTGTATACTTAATTTTAATAGAATACTCCGTCTCAATTTTCTTAGTAATGTCATCAATTTTACCTTGATCAAATACTCGATTGCATAGACGTATACCTTTGAACTCTTTTGCTCCGTTACAGTATATCGAAGTAACTTCGCATTGTACGAGTGGGTTTTCTTTGGACCTCTGTACTGCCTTGCTTAATTCTTCATGGAAAAGAACATCGTTTTCAGCAGTTTCTTTGGGGAACACTATTAGTTGACCACCATTTACATTATGAATTTTTTTACCGGATTCGGTTACCACCACATATGCCGGATTGTAGTTACACTTCTTGAGTGTATTATTCATTCCCAGTTGGTTCTTCCACAGAGTCTGCGTCATTTTTTCATTTGGAGAGAATCCAATGAAGTAGACTTCTGTTCGGTCCTTAGATTGTAATACAGTGAACGGTACAACATCAGGTGTTTTGTGGTCGCACACAACATTTGTGAACCAGTCAGTACTGCGTTCACCTTTTGAGATGGCCGCATCAAGGTTTATCGCCGTCCCACGAGTTATGTATGAGTCTTCACGCAGGTCACGGTTAGACACGCAGTCACTATAATCGGGTTTTTCTAACTCTTCCATAATGAACTGCTTGTCTGGGTTGCCTTCGATAAGTTCAGGATGTTCCTTGAAGACAGCTAATATCTGTTGATGAGTTATTTTTTCAACCGCCTCTCCCAGTAATGAGTAGGGGAACTTGAGAGGGATCATCTTACGCCAAAATTTTTCGTTTTTATCAATTATTGTATCCCCGGACGTGTGCTTTCGTCCTGCACTTGCTTTTACATTGAGAGCGGGTCGGATTTTAGCAAATTCTGTCAAGCACTCTGTTTCTGAGAGGTTTACCGCCGCGCCGTAATCACGAACTTCACGTTCTCTTTTGGAAGAGATATAGATGTCCACATCTGGATTGGTATTGTGTCCGCATGCCCTCCCCAACAGACCCTGTAGGAGAGTGTCAATAGCAGGATCCTTAGACTGTTCATAGACAAAACCAATATGAGTCTTGTCCAATTCTTGACCCATCCGCGCGATACCACAGATATGTACGAGTGTAGTATGGCGAGGAGCATTTGATAGAAACCCTAGTGAATCTTTGATCTTATCACCGTATACTTCCTTGTAGATAACTCCAGAGCGATCTGCTATAGATTTAACAAGATCCGCATCAAGAGTGGCTCTGGCTGTACGGACGAGACAATACTTTTTCGCATACTTTTCATTCAAGAGAACGGAACAGAGATGATCACCATTTGTCTTCTCAGAGATTGGTTCGGATTCGAAATGGATATTTCCACTGCTAAGAAAGTTAGAAACACCCATATAGGTTGGTCCGGGATCCATAATGAACACATTCTTGGTTGAGAGGTGAGTACCTTCCTGGATGTCCATACCGATTGATACCTTTTGGTTCTCCACACACTCCGAGAATGAAGTAGCCGAGACGGACAGGACCCGGATATCTCTAATACGCAGAGCAGAAAAGTCACCATGGAGGCACGCGGCCAATTTATTTTTCTTCCAGAATTCTTTAAATGGAATATTACACTTACTCTGAGCAGTGTGAGACTCATCATTGATGATAAGACACTTGTCACAGATGGTAACATCCTTGAGTTCCTGATTCCAGTAGACTTGAATGGATTTCTGAAGATTCTCCATCAGCACGAATCCATCATCAAAACCTAGTTTTTTGTCAGAGATGAATTTCTTTATGGCAGATGATAGTCCATCTTTTGTCTGTTCCCGAAGTGCCGTATCACGACTTCCACATATGATATACACTTTCTCAAAGAACCCACGGTGAATGGATTCAAGAGCAAGGTGGAAATACGTTCCAGATTTCCCACTTTGCATCTGAGCAAGAAGAATTCCGTAGAGTTCTCCCTCGCCTGATGTAAAAGCACTTAAGATCCGGTTGGACATCTCAATCTGCTGTTCATAGAAAGTATATTTAGAAGACATGTTTTCGTGTTCTGTATTCTGTATTCTGCGTTCAGATATTCTATGAGTATGTGGGTGGTGGCGTATAGTTACTGGTTGAAAATATATTCAAATCAGTACTTTAATCTTTATAAATAAACTAAATGAACATTTCAAATTTATTTAATGAATATCATAAAATTTATTTAAATATTATATTTATAATATAATTTATAAATATGAAAACAATTTATTATTATCAAAGTTTCTGTGGATTAGAAAAACTATATTCACATATTCAAGATATTGATACAATTATATTATCATCTATTCATTTTTCCTCATACAAAAATGATCCATATATTCATTTGAATAATTATGATCCGGATTCACCAAGATTTGATAATGTATGGATAGAATTACAAAAAGTATATGAACAAGGAGTTGAAATAATATTAATGGTTGGTGGTGCTGGCGGTGCTTATGGTGCTTTATTCAGTAATTTTGATTTATATTATCCGTTATTATTTAAACTTTTAAGAAAATATCCATTTATATATGGCATTGATTTAGATATCGAAGAAGGTGTGGATATCAATGATGTAAAAAAATTAATTGATACATTAATTAAAGATTTCGGAAAAGACTTCACTATAACTATGGCGCCTGTAGCAGATTCGTTAATGACAGATGGTTCCAGCATGGGTGGATTTTCATACAAAGAATTATATAATTCTAAAGAAGGCAAATATATTAAATGGTTTAATACTCAATGTTATAATTCATATACATTAGAAACATATGATAGTATTATAAAAAATGGATACCCACCTGAAAAAGTTGTATTCGGTATGTTAGGAGGAGATTATGATGATTTTAATACATCATTAGAAGAAGTCAAAAAAGTTAAAAAAACATATCCAAAGATGAAAGGAGTATTTATATGGGAATATATTAATTCACCACCAGATAAGAATGATCCTTCGCAATGGTGTAAGATGTTGAAAGGAATTGATTAATCACTCTATTTTAAAATATATTATTTCACCATCTTTTAATGTTATAGAAATATCTAAACCGTATTTATTTAATTTAACCATTTTAATAAGTTCTATCATAGTTTTATTGGCGTCCTTCCCTTGAATAGACATATTTAAATCTTTATTCCAATTGTATCCATTTAATCCTTTTTCGTCAGACAATTTACAATTGAATGTTGTATTTTGTAACATTTTTTGAGTTGGCATCGATTTCCATATATCATTTAATATGGACCTGTATCTATTTTTATTAGATATAATATTTTCATAATTTTTAACTTTACATTCATTTATATTAGATGATGTTAAACATAATTTATTTAAATCTTCTTCTTCTATACATATTTTTTTCGGAGTAAGTATTAATTCATCATTGATTATTTCTTGTGTGTACCTCGAAATATTAGGTATTCTAATAATATCAACCATATTTATAAAAAAAATATATATTATTATATTTATTCAAATTTAGTATTAGTGGGTTTTTACCATACATCTGAATCTTTCCAGGAATTAGCCCAATTATCTTTGAATGAATATTTATCATAATATTTTACAGGTAAAACTCTGATTAGATCATCATCATCAATTTTAATAGGTTCACTTATAAGTTTTTTATTTAATATGTATTCATTTACCTTAGGGTCATTCGTAGGTTCTATGAAGTGTGTTTTACTATCTAAATTACCATATCTTTTATTATATTTTGAATAAAATGGTATGTGTTTTGTTTTACCACTATCTGACTTTTGACCAAGTATATTACGCCTTTTAAAACTGGATCTGATTTTGTCCTGCATATGAGGATTATGATTCAAAGATCCAGTATTACCTGTATAACCGTTGAACCCATTATATTTATCGTAATTATACCCGTGAATTTGTGAAACAATCTCCAGAATAAATAGAATGTAAATGATAAAGTTCATTGTATTAGATATTTGGAAGTTCTCTATAATCTAAATCAAATTTATAGTAAATTTGAAATATATTTATAAGAATATTAAACAACATTATGAATATTATGAATATCATGCACATCTTGAAATATCTGACATTATTGGTGCCAAGTATTTGTATATCAATTCCGATGGAACCTTTCTTATTTGCCGATATGGAACCTACTAATTATATTATTGAAAATAATATTCAAGAATCAAAAGTAATATTACAATATGAAGAAGAAAATACAGTAATGGACGATATAAAAGATAAACAATTTTGGATTGATTTGTATGAAGAAGAAAATACAGTAATGGACGATATAAAAGATAAACAATTTTGGGCTGATTTTCAAAAAT
>Ga0206129_10003703_pt1 | contig 17421 bp, 13 predicted proteins | sample Helgoland_Spring_8_FD_148616 | JGI IMG/M metagenome (GOLD analysis project Ga0206129, IMG submission 148616) | Pelagic subsurface seawater microbial communities from Kabeltonne, Helgoland, North Sea - Helgoland_Spring_Bloom_20160502_2 | ecosystem: Environmental > Aquatic > Marine > Epipelagic ...
CGACCTACTTGTTTCACATTGTCTGATTGATGGGAGGGAACTTGTGTTTCGACACTTGCACACCTGAGGGTAGGCTTTTTTTAATAGCTGGCTCTCACATGGCAGCGCTGTTGTCATGCTCTCGGGGACTGTAACGGCCCTGTTGCGGGTTGTCCTTTTTCAGACAGCCTGTTAATGACGCAGCACACCAGTAATCACCCGCAGCTCTATATTACCTACATATTCTTCCTTGCAAATAATAGCACATCTGACTCGCAGTGTACCTTCACTCAGACTCCGTATCACGGAGTCTGAGTACAGCACTGCAACATTATTCCGTCATCACCTGGACAGCAATTGTTATCGCCTGTCAGGCCTGCCGCAAAGCACCCCGGATTATTTTTGCATACTGGCCCATATGGCGTAGGCCCAGATCCACCGCCGCCGCTACAGACACGCATACCGTCGCAGGCGAAGCCCTTTGTGTCACTGGAGCAATTACACCAGTAGCCACCGCTTGGATCGTCAACGCAGGTGAGACCGGGGAATTTTTCACTGCACGCGCCTCCTGGTCCACTGCACGCATCTTTCCAATTTCCATTCGACTTAATGCACGATCCTCCATCACAGACCAAATCCCCTTTGCATGGATAGTTATCGTTACCCTTCGCACAACATAGATTCCCCGATGTACCACAGGGCATGCAACTCATTTTTTCAGGAACAGCAAACAAAAATGTAAATAGGAGGCGTCATAAGAAGAAGAAAAATCAACAACAAAGTGGAGATGTATGGTGTTTGTGCTCGGTAGTACACCAGAGCGTTCTATAAATTGCTTTTAGAATAATTTGTATATATAAATTCCATGTCGACCGGCGTTCGTTTGGCTTTAGAGAACGCTGATGCCAAACAGCACAGCACATGGCAACCCGCTCCACAAGAAAACATAGGCCGGGTATGCGATGTCTACGATGGAGATACGCTCACATTGTTGTGTAGCATCTCTGGCACTATCTACAAGTTCCACACGCGCATTATGGGTGTGGACTGTCCAGAGATACGGGGCAGAGGCGAATGGGAAAAAGAAGCGGCAAAGGCCGTCAGAGATGTAGTGATATCTTTGTGCAGGAATAAAATTTTCCAGTTGGAAACCCATGGAACAGACAAATATGGACGTCTAATCGCAGATCTGTGGCTGTCATCAGGAATTCGGCTGTCTGACTACTTACTATCGTGGAGCCTGGCGCGTCCGTACTCGGGAGGCACCCGAACCCCCTTTACGGACGCGGAGCTTAATCACATAGTCACTACCTGCCACACACTAGAGAGTAGTGGACTAGGTGCGTGTGCCAACAGGTGAATTTGGGGAAATGTCATAGCCAACATCATAACATTTCCCACTCGTCGTCTATCGTACTACACGCGCACCCGCCGCAAACGTGTTGGGGATCTTGCCCAGCGTCAGCATCCACAAGAGCCCCCGGAGAAGTATGCGTCATTTGCACAGGGGCTTGGGGTTCTCGAGTCTTCTCCTGCTCTGGTGCTGCATGCTGGGGGCTTGTTTTTTTCTCGGTCGTAATTTCGAACTTCGAGTTATGGCGCTGTCTTTTTTTGCGCGTCGATGGCATATGATGATCGTTTTTATTAGTTATGTGTTTGTTAGCATCTCTATTCTTCTTAGCCTTTTCGTGGCATGATATCTCTCCTGGTACCTTTACGTCCCAAAGGGGTTGGGCCGTGTCTCTACTAATATCAGAAACGACTGAAGGACATTTGGCGGAGTACTGTACTCTAGCGGTAGCTGTTGCTTCTTGATGTTGTTCTTCTTTTGCTACTGTTCCATCTGGATCGAAATCCAAAAATTGCATTAGGCTCAGCATCTCTGTGCGGGCGGACGCAGCAGAAGGAAGAGACATGCAGATTTTTAAGAAGATGTCTGATATATTTCCCTGGCTGCATTCGCAAATCAATTCCACCCGCATAATCACCGGAGCTGCCGCACAACTTCTTGAATTACTTCGCGTGTTCCTTAGTCCTTGCCTCTTTGTCCTTCTTCCATTTCTGAATTTTTTTTGTTACCTCTGTATGTTCTTTCTTTTTTTTGTGTTTTCCGCTGCTGTTGTCGCTTTTGTTCTTGCTTTTTTTCTTGCCGAGACTTTTGTTTTCCTCTTTCCATTTATCGTGGATCTCTCTGGCTCTTTTGTGCAGCGCTTTGCCCTCATCGCCTTTGCCCATGAGTACAAACCCTTCAATGCCTAGTTCCCTCCTCGCCTGCCCTGAAGCTCTTGTCCAGGGGTTCAAGGCCCCATTAGATCGCTTCTTTAGCGACACGATCTCCCCATGCTTATTCTTACCTAGATCTTTGGACGTTAACCCTCCTCGCGTTTGTAGAGCTGACATATTATAGACTTTCCGGGGGCTGCCATATCTGGGAACAGTCTCCTTTGTTTCCGGATGAACTACCATTGGACCCAGACCCATCTTTTTATGGTCTTTCTTTGGCTTCTCGGACAATTTTCTATCTGAAGACTCAACCGGCATAATTTAAAGATTAGATATATTTTTTTCTATGCTACTTTATACGTTTGGAGTTCAGAAGGTGAGCTCACTGCACGTCCATTCTCCGCCATCGTCCGTATATACGTCCTCTATAATCTTTCGACTCTCTAAGACAGCTGAGCTAAGGCGTACGCTTGCCCGCCAAGCGCTCATTTTTTCGAGTAGGAATTGCAAGGTTTTTGCGCTTGTTTTCTTCAGCGAGTTCACCGACACGTCCACCAATACGTGTGAAATGCACAACACTAGGTGTCCAGTGAGAAGAGAGTTAGGAATCGTTGACGCAAGGATCATACCGCTGACAGCCACTGCTAGTTTTTTGGCAGTGTATTGTACGAAGTTGTCCGTTACTACAGCGTCTGTTGGAATTGCCAGGAATTTGACAATGGCTATCACAGCATCAATTACTTCCGATAGGATGCATGCGCTCAGAGCGTTGCGGTAGGCGCCTCCCAGTGCATATCTAGCGCACCTCAGAGGCATGCATTCCGACGAAAGAAAAACAAAAGAGACTACTGCCGCGCATGTGGACCTCCCTAAAGAGATCCATATGCGCATAGGGGAGCATCGCGACGTAAAAAGGCTGCAAACTTTCCGTAATGCAAATAGTTGCGTCTGTAGATCTACAACTAGTAAGTGGTTAGCTCCTTTGAACAGGGCACTACGAGACATATCCGAGGGGGGGCACTGCAGTACCACAGAAAGGAGCTCCCTTGATTCGTTATAACTAGCAGAGAATACACTGGCCATCGACGCGCTTTCTTCGATTAAAAGCAGCTCTGCACTGTTGCATTCAGAACGCTCCTGGCTCTTGACAGAGGAAGTTGTCGCACCTTTTTCTCTCCGCTGGATCATTGAATGCTCTTCATCGATTTGTTTGATTTGTTTGATTTGTTCTTCGTCATCGGTCTTGGAGGCTGAAGAGTCCTCTGAGGTACAGATTGCAGCGGCGACGACATCATCTTTCATTGCAGACGGCAAGTTGGCGTCTGAGAATTGGTCTGTTGTCGCAGTGGCACCTGCGTCTGCCATTTGCTATTGCCAAACACACAAAATCGGCAAAACTATAGGAAAAGGACAACGTCTGCCATTCAGGACCTTTTGGAATATCCTGTGCATATGCCAGCAATCACTACTATAAGACAAAGCATCGGTAAGGTAAGGGCGTTCTTATTCGCTTTCAATGCCCAAAAGATCAACAACACGAAGAATGCCGCTACCACCACCACATCTGCCAATACTAATCTTGCGGGTTTAGGTTGTCCAGCCAGCAAATGATGCCGTATCGAAGGATGCCGCGCCGCAGCCAATAAGTCAACAATTTGGGGACTCAGTGACGGCTCGGACTTCTCTTTATTGCCTTCGCCGACATTCAAAGAAGGAAGAAGCACCCGCTGCACACCATGCTTGGCCACAAAAGAAGACAGCACAATGTCGTCGTTTTTCCACAGGAGTCCACCTTTATCTTCGCTTACGCATGCCCTTATGTATCCGACGATATCGTCGCCGAGCAATAGACCGCTCGGGTAAGCCACGCCCCCATATCCGGAGATTGTGGTCAGAGGTTTGAGATTTCTATAATCTGCAATACCTCTTCTGTCGTGCCATCCACCATCTAAGCAGAACCTCCAGGGGACCCACTTGGGGGCCCAAAGACGAATATACGTTCCTGAAAACGAGTAGACCCGCGTCAAGCCTCGCTCAAGATCATGTCTTCGTACACGCTCAAAGGCTCTGCGTATGGCTTCGCCGTTGTATAACCAATCGTCATCGAACGTAACTACCATATCCGCCTCCTGCGCATGTGCCAGCCCACCCATGATCTTTCGAGCTGGTCCCAAGTCTTCTTTTAGCCACACTAAGCTAACGCCCTCAGGTAGATTATCAGGAGTTGTGTACTTGATTCCATCCCAAGTCGTGTGCGGTAATCCAAGATACACCGCATCAAATGCGCCTACCAAGGTCTTCAAGTTTTCATTTAAGTGCTTGTGGTAGGGAGGGGGTCTTGTCGTGACTGATGCGATGATACGGAGTACCATCGCCTTTTGTATCACGCAACACATTGTATTCCGCAGACAGGCCACCCCCAATCAACATCCTAGCACAAAGCAGGAATAAAGCTACTCGTTTTTCGTCCTTTTAAGCAAATAAAAGAACGAAATTAAGAAACATATTCCCAAAACGACTACATCTGCCAGCAACAATCTTGCTGGTTGAGGCTGTCCCGCCAGCAAATGTGCTCTAATCAAGGGATGTCGACCAGCGTCCAGCAAGCTCTGTATAGATGGAAACAGCGTCGGCTCAGAACTTTCCTTGTGGTTGACACCCACATCTAGCGCAGGTAGCATAATTCGCTCAATGCCCCGCTTTGCTACAAATGAAGACAGCACTATGTCGTCGTTTTTCCACAGGAGTCCACCTTTATCTTCGCCCACACATGCCCTTATATATCCAACCGCGTCGTCTGCCAGCAAGACGCTGCTTGGATAAGCGACGCCAGCATATCCGGCAATTGTCGTAACGGGTTTGAGAGTTCTATAATCAGCCATGCCTCTTATTCTGTGCCATCCTCCATCCAAACAGAATATCCAGGGGATCCAACCGGGCAAGCGCAGCCGCATATACGTGCCCGAGAAACAGTACACGCGAGTCAAGCCTCGCTCGCGATCGTGTATACAGACCTGTTCAAAAGCTTGTCGTATGGCTTCGCCGTTGTATAACATATCATCGTCAAAGGTTACGACAAAATCCGCTTCGTGTGCATGCGTTAGCCCCCCCATTATCTTTGTGGCCGGTCCGAAGTCTTCGTCTAGCCACACTACCTTAACACCTGCCGGTAAGTTATGTGGTGTTGTATACTCTACACCCTTCCACGACACGCGCGGCAATCCTAAATATACTACATCGAACGCAGCGACCAAAGTTTGCAAGTTTCTGTTTAGGTGTCTGTGGTACGGAGGAGGCCTTGTCGTGACTGAGGCGATCATGCGCAATGCCATTGCGTTTTTACAACACCATCAAAGTTGTATTTCAACATGGCGGGTGCCTACTGCACACACGCCCGTCAGTGGCGAGGTCTTCTTTTCGTTCTTTGCGACCGTCAACCACATATACATGGAGGTGTCGCGTTGTGAGCTCTCGGAACAAGAATATACACTTATTTTCCTTTATAGATGCGTTGGTTAAAGTGCATCTGTGTGGTCATGCTGCAATCCTGAACAATAGAGCAGAAGCACGCTTGGTGCCTTTGCGTCGTCGTTTTTCCCTTTTCAACTGCGGCTAGCTCGGTTCCCTGAACGGAATTGGGTAAACCAAATACCTTACATAGAGACTGTGCAGCCAAGTGTTCACAGCCATCCCTGTCAAAGTACTGCCCCGCCCGCGCAAAGGTATCTACGTCGTTCATTGCGGCCGGGTCGTACAAAGAACCACACAGCTTCTTTGGTGATTCTAGGAATGCGCCGCCTTGCGGGGGGCCCATTTCCGACTCAGCTAAACTGGTTGCTCCACTCGCGCATTGATTAGCTCTCCCCAACCAAAACTGTATGCACTCGGAGGCGTTAGTACTCTGTGTCATTTACTCATTCTTAGTTTCTTCATCGCAAATAGATCAAGAGCGCACAGGACGCGCGTGTATGCTGGCGCGATGTTTAGTTGTCTTGCAGAGTGGAGAGACGGAAGCCCACGCGCAAATTTGATGGTGATTTGTTGGATAGCTCTAAAAGGCTATCCAGTTGAAATGTAACCAGCGAAGGGAAACGTGAAGACGGAAATCTGCGCACCATTACACAACTCTGTGTTCCAACGACATCGCCATTGAAATAAAACCGGTCTGGTGCAAGTCTTCCGTCAAGACGACGTGTGGTGCTGCAGCCGAATACACAACATCATTTGTTGTTATATGACTCTCTGGGTGAATTGCAATTCGTACACACATTCCGTGTACGATTTGTTGATCGAAGTGAAGTCCAATCGCTATCTTCTCGTGCGAGGCCGCTAGCTGCGCCTGTATATATCTCACGTCTTCAATATAGGCAATATATTCGAAGTTTAATTTCGGTCTTCGCAAAATCGGCTACTTTGTTAGCGTTCTCGCCATTAACCGGCTTCTCTGATCTAGCAATCTCTCGCAAAAGATTAAGACGCGGCTCACTGCCTCATTATGCAACATTTACTTATTTAAACTCAAACTAAAAATGAGCTCTCCAGAACCCCCTTCAACTGAGCAGGCGGAAGCGGAGAATGCGCTACGAGAGACTATACTCTTCAGCGCATACTTGTTGCTACGCCCCCCTCGCGGAGAAAACGAAAGAGATTCCGCAGACTCTAGAGATGGAAGAGACACAGGGGACAGACGCGCTGCTTCTTTTGTTCCGAAGGAGCGAGTAATGCTTGTCGGTTTGCGTACACACCCACGACTCAATGGCTGTCATGCATGTATACAAGAGAAAAGCGAAGTCCGCACACGCAGATGGATAGTCGAACTGGAAGATACAGATCTGTTATTGTCATTCGTCTCAGTGCATGAAAATAACATGGTAGCTGCCAGACAACAACCCTCTGATGGACGCTGCCTGCTCTTGCATTCTTTGAAATTTCGCAAGGATTTGAATGGACAGTCTGTATTCGTACACAAGTCGGACACCGCGAATAGGTCGCGAGTAATTGTGCGCACTGCAAGCAACGCCTATCTCTCTGTACCCGTCGCATGCACGCTCTTGTTGCCTGTTTCTTCCAAGAACTCCATACAATCTAAAATTACCCTCCAGAAGGACTGCTGCATTTGTCTACAAGTTATTAGCGCGCTAACCGCAGCGGACCCGTGTGGACACACTTCGGTCTGCGAGAATTGCTCGCAGCAATTTTCGGTCAATGCGCCTTGTCCCATTTGCCGAGAACCCGTAGCGAAGTACATACGCATCTACAATTGATCAGAACACGCGCGCTGATCTCTAGGGTGGCTGGGGAGAGAGCGAGCTGACTTGTCGAGTGAGTGATATTGTTATTAGCCTGTGTCAATATAAAGTATATTCGCATCGCAATGCGAAAATGTACGGATGTGAGTCTTACTATTCTGCGCTCGCTTCCCATTAGAAATGAGGAGATGGCAGATGCCGCAAAGACAGAGCTACAGAGCAGCGACTGCGCGAGTCCGCAATCTCTTTTTCCCGCTATCGATGCGGGAGTGGAAGTAAAGGATAGGGTTGAAGGTCTCAGGATCGATATGAGGAATCTCTTGCGAAATATTGGCAAGCAGCTCTGTGAGGCTGCATGGCTTGTACAATCGTTAAGTGTGGAAATAATTAACGCACGCAGCGAGCCAGTTGTGCACTCGCTCGTACGTAGAGTTAATGAGTCTGCGCCTCTCAAACACATATTCAAGCAGTACGAGGACATAGCGCAAGCTAATTATGTCGAAGCGATGTCAATGCAGTGTCGTTTTATCTTGATTGAAGAATCTCTCAAGGGATCCTCTCGCAAATACCCGGATTCTCTTATCGAGTATTTCACAGATAAGAAATCAGACTTTTCCGACAACGTGGGCAAACTTAAAAGCATCGCTACCGTGGTCTCAAGCATTTCAGGGTTGGCCATGAGAGCAGGGAGTTCTGCGCTGGGTATAGAAGCGTCTAAAGGTGAAGGAAATGATCTTAAGTGCTTTTCTTCTCCACCGCAGAGTTGTTCAGACTACGCGGACTACTTGGTTCGGCCCGAAAATGCAGGAGAAGCGGCGCTGAGAGCACTGCAGGACGAAATAGATTGGGCGTACACTTCGTGTAATGAAGGCGTATGTGCGCACTCCTTGCGGGAATTAGAAGAACACAAAATTCCTTGTAGAGCTGCCAAAGCTATTGATGCATTGAAGATCGAAGAGCAGTGTCAGAAAAGCGGAGAAATTCGTTTTCGAAATACAGAAACTCGTTTTCTAAATACGTTGAAGAAGAGCATTTTACAGACGCCCGCTCATCATTTCCAGGCAGACGATGAAGCCCACGAATCCGATGTTTTTCATGAACCACATGAATATGAGGAAGGCAATGAACACGATGAATTTGTCCATCACGCCGAGGAACCCAAGGAACCTGTCCATCACGCCGAGGAACCCAAGGAACCTGTCCATCACGCCGAGGAACCCAAGGAACCTGTCCATCACGCCGAGGAACCCAAGGAACTTGACCAGCAGCACACTGCGATACTACAAGCGACTGCGGGAGCGGTAGCTCTCGCCAGGGCTCTGTGCCAAGCTGACATACATGTCCAAGGAGCCCTGGGTGCATTTGACACCAGCGAAAAAACCGAAGCCTTCTTTCACAAGCAGCTCGAGAGAGCCCAGCAAAGAAAAATTACTACTAAGATTAAGGACACTTCATTGACCCCCTCTGTTCTGCATAGAGGAGTACACTCGAGCATGGAGCAGACAGGCTCATGGTACAGTAAATTCGTGCCTACACACAAACAAGCACAACAAACGTGGCTACACAATCCTTTCAGAGGAGACGCCAGACTGGTGGAGGAAATAGAGACCAGCAATGTGAGAGCCCTTCTGGATTTTACAGTGAGCGAGTACATCAGTTACAAATCTAGAGGTTTTGGAGAACAAGACATAGGTGATAGACTCATCAAAGTTTTGCTGAAAGAATCTTACGCAAAAAGTTTCGGAGGGATTCTTAATTTGAATGATGGGGGCGTGGGATACCAAGTTGTCGTTTATAACGCCAAAAAACATTTTGTGAATTTAATTCGAGACAAATTAGTGAGCAAGCTTGTCTTCATAGCGAACGACACGTATCGTGGCAATCACGAGACGCTAGCAGAAGCCGAAAGCTTCCTGGCACCGATACGCGATGCTTACGTCGCTGCTATGGTACCCAACGTGTATCCCACTCCATTTACATACACAAAAGAAAGGATTCAAAAGATTGGACAAGACGCCAAGAAGAACGAAGCATCTACCATAAATAATTCACATAACTTCGCAGAGTTCCATGATCGTTTCAATGCTTCTAACGCTGCAACCGGCGCGAACCCCGTGCATGCCGCTGCTAACGCCGCTTTCGATGTTGCCAATAAGCCCATGCCAGATGTGGTGAAGAAAGTTCTGGGCGGAGAGTCTCCAGTCGTAGCCGTGCAGAGTGCCGCCGTAGAACATGTAAAGAATACAGTAAAGAATACTGCAATGTCCACACTTGATGGGTTCAAAAAAACAATATTTGGGAGTGAGGTAGATTATAGCACGCCGGACCACATCCCTCCAGAACTTTGGGATCCACTGAAGAAGCGCTGCATAGAAGTCTTCGCGAATTCATTTTTGCGCGATATTCAACTCTTAGTAACACATACGAATGAAAATGACAGGGATTTATTGAAAAGCTTCATATTCAACAAACATAAGCTGCAGGAACCGCCAGCGGGTGGAGGAGGTAGTGAGCCCGAACAATTGGACTCAGCAATGGAAGTGGCTCGACAAATAAAAACTCCAGGAGCGCTGCAACTAAGCGTAGCTGAATCGGAACGCTGGGTAGTCAAATGGATGGCTCAGATTATAGACGCCACACGCGACCCAAAGGAACTCATGACCCTAGACACGCCGCCGCTCGCTGTGAAGTACTTAACAGGAGTCCTTAGATCCGAAGAGCTTTGGTCGGGGGAACTTTCCGCCGATGCATTGTCGTCTCCCTTGAAGACGGGAGAGCAATTATGGAAATCTGCAGTGAACAAAAGCGGCGACTCACCTTCTTCCGAGCAGTATTTACGTATACTTTTGAGATCCTACTTTGTTTTTGTTTTGAAGCTCGCGCGATGCGCATCTCTGGCACTTTTATTTACGAAAGAACAAATACACCAACTCGGACTTATAAAGTCTAGGGCTTTAAGTTCGACCATAAATGATATACTCGATGACAACTCCGGGGATTATTTTGCGCCATTGCTGCGCGACGTAGAGAAAATAGCTGAAGAACACAACGGGAGCATCTTCAAAACCGTAACGGACAAAGCACGTAACTTATACGAAACTTTTCAGGAAGCCCCAGCAGAGCATAAAGCAGCGCTGGCTGCGGGTGCCGGACTCGTTGGTGCTGCTGGTGTTTTCCTCGTGAATCGAAACAGAGGAAGTGACGACGAGGAATATGAAAATGAAGAAGAAAAGGAACATCCCCAACGACGCAGACAATTGAAAGGGGGTCCTACAGAACGCTCTAGAAGCAACTCACAACCTCCGGACTATTACGACCCGTACTTTGGCTATGCGCAGCCGCTCCATCCGGGCTACGCTATACCGCCGTTTCATCCGGGCTACGCTATACCGCCGTTTCATCCGGGATACGCTGCACCGCCGCTGCGCCCGGGCTACGCTGCACCGCCTCCTCTCCACCAGGACTACGCTGCACCGCCTCCTCTCCACCAGGGCTACGCCGCCTCGCCGATTCATCCAGGCTTCCCGGCGTCCGGAAACGCACCACAAATGCAGAATCCATACTATCACTTCCAGAATGCCGGTCACACGCCGCAGGGGGCGTACGGCCAGCACCCCGCAGACATGTCGCCTTATGTCTATCAGGGACAGATGAGCCCATTTATTCCGCACCCCGCTCTGCTTGCAGCTCATCAGTTGGCCGCACCACAGCAACCTCAGGAACGAGCCAAGCTAAACTATCGCAATAAAGACAAAAAAAGACGATCAAAAAGTAGCCGCCCCCAAGGAGAGGAAGACGGCGGAGAAGAGGAAGAGGAAGAGGAAGAGGAAGAGCAAGGGGGAATGATGCAGAATATGAAGCAGCTGGTGCAACATGCAGGTCCCCTTCTGCAGCACGCTGGCCCGCTCACTGAACTTGCAATGAGTCGTTTCATGCCGCAAGGAGGAGACTACAGTAAACTAAGCGAGGCTATGTCAGGAATCACGGGAGGCGTCAATATCAACGAGACAATGTCGAATCCAGGCGGAGCAATTTCTGAGATGATGCAAATACACGAAGGAGAGGCTGAGGCTCGGCAGTCACCTACTGCGCGCGCGCCATCTTCTACGCGCGCGTCACCTTCTAAGGCGCCGCGAGCGCAGTTGTCCCACCGCAACAACGCTCCTAAGCGCAAACCCAAGCTTCACCTTAGCTAACACACTTAAGACCATTCACTGATTTTTAATGGGTGGCCCCATAGTGCAGAGCCAAGGGCAAAACTTTAAAAATCAATGAATGGCAGCATTCCCGATTCCGAGCAATGATCAGCAGTACTGCGGTACGGCAAAGGGGGGCACATAGACTCCACAGCAGGAATGTCTAACTTGTAAAAGTCGCGTCAATGGAGCTGGTAGAACACCAACGCTGGGTTGTTATCGAGGGTTGGCAAGGCAGCAGAAGAGTGGGTTGTGTATTGTGTATAGCAGAAGAACATTGTCCCTCTGGATCAGAATGTCTAGTGAAGTGTTGCTTTGGTGATATATGTGGTCGCGACAAGTCTCCCAATATCGTAGACTATTCGCGACCACATTGCGCCCAGCACTACCAGTACACGCCTCACCCAATACAGTCGCAAGTGGCAGCTCTCGTGTCTTCGCCTGGCGTCTCCTCCGGTGCTCCCACTGCCTCCTGTGCGGCCAACTCCATGAGATCCGCTCGCGGCGATAGGGCTGTGGCGCAGCAAAAGTGACAGAAGCTACCCGCGTGACGAAGACGATAGGGCTGTGGCGCAGCAAAAGTGACAGAAGCTACCCGCGTGACGAAGAACTTACAAAGCCGACTTGAAGCACATATGCGAGATGAGCAACGCGTTGGTTCCTTTAGAGGTCGTCTGAAATGTGTCTGAAAAGTCAAGAACGGTCTTGTAGTCGAAATGCAAATTCAGCTCAAGAATGAAGTCATGCACGCAATATGTGCCTTCGAAGCTAAAAGGTAGAACTGGCGAAATCTAGGACGTAAGCGGAAACCGACAACGGCAGATATATTAAATCGCGTCGTCTTCGTTTGCAGGACGGGGTGCCAATGAAGTCAACTCCCTGTAAACGGCGCTTCCTATAAGACCGTCTACAATTACTTCGCTGTGTGGTCCAAGGGGAGGATATTTGAAGACGTGTTTTACTCATGCGTAAGTAGAGCATCCAGGAATGTTGAGGGCCCCTTGGTCATCGATACAAGCTACGTCAAAAACGTTCACGGTTTTGACGTACTCGGCAGAAATCCGACCGATTGTGGCCGTATAGCTTTCAAGATCTCGTTGCTCACAAATTCTAGAGGTGCTCCCATCTACCTACGCTTGGCTGCTACTGGCCGACGCCCCGCTGAGTTCCAGATGAAGAAGTGAAACATGGGTACTACAACGTGCTCGTTCGCTGGTCCATTGCACTTTGGGCCATCATAAGAGTGTTTCTGATGATTAGAGAATTATCAGATGACCTCTTATTTCACCACGGAACGTCTAATGTCCCTATTTACGCGATCTTTGAGGTTTTGTAAGCTTGAATGTCTAGCCCGCGATATTGATGTGGGTTCCGAGGGCGCATGGTGATGTCCAACTCGCGAGGTAATGTTTTGAGGTGAAGACATGGCATCGGCACGCAAACGGTGTCCTGACGTCGCGTGCAGTGAAAGTTCTCTGTGTGCCACTTTACCATGTGGGCCGGCATTTGTTATCAGCTTGTAGTGCTCGTCAGAATCTTTAGTGTCGTACTGTCTGCTAGTGTGCTTACCCGTCTGCGCGGATCTTTCCAAAACTGTTCCGTCTGCCTCCCACGGCTCTTCCCAAATATCCTTAGTGGTCTTATGTGCAGCCGCGTGATCTTTCTCCATCTCAGGAAGAGCGAAGAGACGCTTATTCTGCTGCTGTTTGTGGGCTAACTGATGCTGCATAGCGAGAGGGGTATGCATGTAATGTTTCGCTTTTCGAGTAGCTTCTGTGGCCGTCATGGCATCGAGAGATGTCTGTGAACTAGAAAGACAAGTCTTGTGAGTGCTGCGCTCGACGTAAGCGGCACTTACATCTCCACTAACGCCCCGCTGGATGTCGTGGGCCGAGGGGCCCTTGGAATCTGAACAGTAAAAAAAGTTCCAATTATCTCTGTTTTGAGCATTTAGCGTGGCGGGATCTTCGTCGTGGACGCACCTGAAGCCACCTTGCGGATAGCTATCGAAACTCGCGAAGGTCTTTTTCCAATTTGAGTACACCTCCCAATTGGAGCACCCCACTCCGGCAGATGCCTCTATCATCTCCAGGTAGCGAATGATTTCGTATTGTGCCGTAAAGAAGGAGTGGAGCGCCTGATCAATTACAGGCCCACTGTGCAGGCAGTCTTCCGACCATAACAAGTATGTCCTCACGTTGACCGTCCACAGTTGAGTTGCGTCCATCAACTTCTTGAACGCACAACTCCTTTTAACGCGCCCTTGTGTCTGTTGGAACTTTCCTCCTGGCATAGTCGTGAGTATGAGGCCGTTGCTCGTACACTTCAGATCCAGCGCCTTATGACCTCCTTCTCCTAAAATAATAATTGTGTTTCCCGCCGCTTGTTGAGGAGTATGCGTAGGACCTGGGCAGACCTCGTCGTTGTATCTGTTATACTGCCGCTCGCGAAACTCGCGAGTACTGAGCATGAACACTAGATCGGTGGCCTTTGGAACCTGAGCCGCTTCTATTGCGGCCGCACCCGTTTTTAAATGAGCATCGATTTCGGTCTTTTGGTACTTACCCTCCGTAGAGTCTCCTACTATGTATATAGCTGGAGCGCCGTCCCGGGGTTCCTCCTTGTCCGCGCGCAGAGCAGAGTCTACAGACACCAGCTGGTGTTGTTTAGCTTCACCGGGGCTATGCTTCTTGACGAAGGGTTTCAACTTGGCTTGCAGATAGAAAGCCAACAGTAAAAGGTAATAGTTGTCGTCGCATCCCTTTCTGTTATAGGCTCCGGGATATATCATGGTCCGCGCGCGCAGTCTCTCGTCATTCAAAAGGTCCTCCGCTACAGCTTTCCACTTTGGTGCAAGACTCTCTACGAGTGCAATGTTCAGCACCTCTCCGTCTAGGCAAGCTTGGACTAGAGACATTACGCGCGTCTGGTCAGCGAATTGAGATACCTCAGTCCATCTTGCGGCTCCCTTCGGTTTCATAAGAAGTTGCAGATACTCTTCTCGCGTAACCTTACTCTTCTCCGAGTCTTCGGGCAGTTCTACTGCGCGCATCATAGGATAAGGATGATTGGTGGTGGGATAGTATCGAAAATCTTGGCTCATATCCACTATGTACACCACACCAGCCCAGATGTTAGCCAAAACTTTGCGATTTTCCGGCGTGTCTAGAGGCTCGTAGATATAATAAGCGGCTTCGCGCAGAGCCTTTGTGGAAACTGGACAAGGGTGGCTTTTATCCTCAGCTTCTGGCGCCTCGGCTTTTTTACCCTTGGCTTGGCCCGGGTCATCCATAGAAAACCCTCTAAACTTTTCCAAGCGTTCCTTTAATGCCTTCACAGTCACCGTCAGATTTTCACCTTTTAGTCTGTGAGGTGGGTAATTGATAAGATTTACCTTTTCGGCTAATTTTACGAACCCAGCCAACGGATTAAGAAATTCGTGTAAATTGATCTGGGGTGGTTTTGTAATGTCCTCATCGATAAACAGCGAGGGATCCGTAAACCCCTTGATAATCCTCGGAAGGCATATGCTTAGAGTTGGCATTTGCGTCGTGTTTACTGTGGCTGTCCCCACTAAAATGAAGGGGTTTGTGGTCTTGTCACGCCCCAAACTAGCAATGTACTTGGGGAAGAGAGCAGCTGCCGCCTTCCATCGCTCTGTTGTCTGTTCCATGCTCGGAACTCCTAACTTGTGCGCCTCGTCCACTACGAGTAGCAATTTGTTGCTGAAAGGACTTACTTCGTGATACATACTTGTTACACTTTCTCCCTTAGCATTTTTTCGCTCCTCCGACCATGCCTGCATCCAATTGCCCGCCATTACAAAATTGAAGAAATATACTCGCGTGTCCAGCCACGACAAAGCGTCGGGGGAGCAGGTGTAGGGAGAGCCTTGCAAGTTCGGGTTCGTTCCCTGTGCTCTTATGGTGCAAAATGCGCTCATATGAGGGTTGATATCACGCAAATACACAGTCTCCTGCACAGCTTTTGTTTTGCCATCTGCTTCCACCATACGTTTGTACACTTTGGCAGGACATTGTCTCAGTCCTTCTTTGAACACGGCAAAGACGTCGTCGTCCCCTACTACTACTATCGTATGCCCGTTCCCGATAAACTGCGCCATGACGCCTAAGTAGGTGCATGTTTTACCTGCTCCTGGTGGGATTTGCAGTATAAGTCGTCTAATCGGTCCTTCCGGTGTGAGAAGTCGTGGAGCTACAGCCTGAACATCGTTCAATACTTCAATCTGTCCTCCTCCGGAAGGACACAGTTTCGGCTTACTTACCGTTATGTAGGGTTGCTTCGTGTGCCCTAGAGCGCTGCTAATGTAGCGAGCGCGCTGTTTCACACTGCGTAGACGTGCCCAGCGCTCTGCTTTGAGCATGGATTTTTCCGCAGCGTATTGCACAACTACACCCGCATTCACATTACTACTCCACAACTGCCTCGACAGTGAAAGCTTGCTGGAAGAGTTCGGTGTTGTCTGCTGTAGCTCTTTCTTCCATCTTTTTAGGCTAGCGAGCGTCTGCACAAGTGCAATGTCCCCAAAATTATGATTTTGCATTTTATGTAAAGCGGGAGATAATTATTGGGACTGGGATGTGATCGGGTGTGATCAAGGTGTGATCAAGGTGTGATCGGGTGTGATCAAGGTGTGATCAAGGTGTGATCGGGTGTGATCAGGGTGTGATCAGGGTGTGATCGAGGTGTGAGCAAGGGGTGTGATCAGGGTGTGGTCAGGGTGTGATCGGGTGTGAGCAAGGTGTGAGCAAGGTGTGAGCAAGGTGTGAGCAAGGTGTGATCAAGATGTGAGCAAGGTGTGATCAAGATGTGAAGGATTCGATATCCGGGTAAACAATAAAGGAATGGGGGACTCCGATGTCATTGGCACTCTCCTTCTGATTGTCATCGTTCTCATTATAGTATTCTTTATCTTATATTACACCTGTGCTTTGTCAAAAGCACCAGTTTGGCTAGTGAACGTGTTCAAGACCATATCGCCGCATTGGGACTGCGATACTGACAATAATCCCGGCCACCTAGTCTGGCACGATCAGTGGCATCTGTGCGGTAAAAATCCAGGAGGCAAATGCAAAGCTAACAGCTGGCCCTTGCGTGCAAACATAGATGCGGTAGAGCAACAGTATTGTTGTTATACTCCGGTTTCTATGAATGTTTTGTCGTGTGAGACGGGCGACAAGTGCGCACAGCCAAACGCAAACATCACGAAAGGTTCTAAACAGAGTCCATTTTGCTGCTCGACAGACTTGAACAATATAAATAAAGATAACATCCTGTGGCAGTATCCCCAAAGCTGCGAACAAATGAGTTCCCATAAATGCATTTCTCCCAAGTGGTCCATGGACTTGATTGTTGGGAGCATTGAGGAGAGCTATTGCTGCGAAGCACCGCACGTCTCGCCGCGTGTGGTGTGCTCGGCAGTAGGCGGCGCGGGTTCCCAATGCCCTCCAGAACAATATAAGTTAGAAACAACAAACATGCACATGTGTTGCAAAGACGCAACCACAAATTAAGATTCTTGTCGCGTCGCATAGAGAAGCAGGTTCGAAGAGAGACAAGTGTTTGGACGCTCTATGCAAGGAGATCACGAGTGGCGTTGGAGGTACGCTGGTAGCCTTCGGTGGAGCCCCATCCTGCTCAACAGGTTTCGGATACGCCCCTGTGCCCCAAAAGCGTGCCCCTGTGCCCCAAAAGCGTCTTCGAGCGCGACTCGAAAAGGTCCATGGAGCTCGAGTGTCGATCATAGGTGAATG
>Ga0206129_10003705_pt1 | contig 17418 bp, 30 predicted proteins | sample Helgoland_Spring_8_FD_148616 | JGI IMG/M metagenome (GOLD analysis project Ga0206129, IMG submission 148616) | Pelagic subsurface seawater microbial communities from Kabeltonne, Helgoland, North Sea - Helgoland_Spring_Bloom_20160502_2 | ecosystem: Environmental > Aquatic > Marine > Epipelagic ...
TTCGGCGTCGGAAACTTCTCCGTCACCATTAGTGTCTGCTGGATGAAAATTCTCTGTCATAATTATCTCCTTTAATTATCTACCAAAATTAGGTCAAAGATAGCGCCAGCGCCAGTCGTACCATTCGCCTTTACTTGTATTTCGATGTCAGTTTTCTCAGTAATCACTAATGGTACTGGGTAATCATATGTAACTGACGATCCGAATGTGCCATACTGACCTTTTACGCTGAATTGACCGCCAAAAGGTCTACACCTTAATCTGAATATCGTACCTGTATCTTTTTCCACATTACCTTGGAACTTAATGAGATACGCAGTCTTTCCGGCAGGAACTGTGTACACAGCCATCAATGTCTGACCAGCATCAGAGGGAATGACATCAGCAATAGATGTGGGGTCGGTATTATATTGTATAGTAATATTGCCCTGATTCGTAGAGTTTACAATAGCACGAAACACACGAAGGTATGTATTGGTTGTTGTAAATGAGCCACCTGCGTTCAAAGTAACGGTTTCTTCCTGTATCGCATAGTTGGCGTCAAGACCTTGTATGCTTATATTCAACCCAGCATCATTAGTTGTTGCACTACTAATTAACGAAATAGTAACAGCAGTGGTCGGATATGGTTGAGCAACAACACTTTGATCGGATACAATTTCAAATCCTGTACCTACAGCTGGATTGAACCCAAACTTGTTGATATGAGAATGACCGGTTAGCAACCCAGCAGCGAGGTCAATATTATTACTACTACCAACATTAACTACAGGTAAGGGGTTATTAATGGTACATACATCACCGTTTGAGTTTGCATTTACTACAACGTCATATTGTGGGGCTATTTTCCCCTGTACGTGATGCTTATGTGTTTTACTCACCATTTTACTTTATCTGCCCAATATGCTGCTGACATTTTTCCTTTAGCGATATTCTTGGCGTGTCGTGCTTTGAAAGACGCCCTCTTCTTTTTCATTGCTGTTGATTCTCCAGCCTTCGGCTTCCCTGCCGTTTTAGCTCCCTGCTGGCCGAAACGAATCGTTTTTACTTTACCGCCAGATTTAGCTACTACGATATGAGACTTCTTAGCATGGCCTGGAGTACGTTTTGGTTTGTTATAACCGCTAACGCCTGCCCGTTTTAACCTTGAGTCTTTTTTCTTCCTCGCTTTTCGCTTTGCTGGCATAAAGATTACTCCTTGTCTTTCTTGCCGGAATCGACGACACCCTTGACGTCTTGTCCGACTGCTACTGTAATATCTGCTACTGTGTTGCCTACTCCGCCTAGAGTATTGTTTACCATGGCCTGCGTGCCGTCAATGGCTGCATTCATGGTTCCACAAGCTCCGAGTAGTAGTGCAGATACTATAACTAAATACTTCATCTGTTTCTCCGTATTGTCCTGCCCTTGGTAAAAATGTGTCCGATATATCAGGAAAGGGCCTAGCAAAGAGTGCCACTTGACACCCTATTTCTTTCTTCGCTTCATAGTAGCTTTACGCTTCTTTTTCACGAATGTTTTTACCATAGTGGGTTTACCACCCGGGTTGCCTGCTTTTCTCTTACGACTTATTGCAGACTTCTTTTGTGCTGCGGTCATACGAGCTGCTTTTGCTTTGGGAACACACTTTGGGTATTTGCCTTTCTTTGCTTTGCTTCTACCACACTTGGCATAGCCTCCGCCTTTCTTTGGGCGGGAAATGTCTACCCATTCTTCTTTGAACCATTTCTTGAGACTCATTTCTTGACTCCCATTCGGTACTTACCGCCTCTACGCTTATACTCTTTTACTAGGAAGGCATTTGCATATGCGGAAGGGTATACCTTAAACTTTCGTTTTACTGAAGCTTTTACAGAAGCATAAAGCCTTTTATTCGTCGGTACCGGCTTCTTCTTCGCAGTCTTCCTCTTCTTCTTCGCTGCCATATAAAACCTCCTCTACTGGAGGAACCCAGCCTGCTGCTAACTTAGCCTCTTCTTCTGTAGCAAACTTTTGTAGTTTACCGTTATCATCTCGATAACACCATTTTCCTCGCTTTTCAAAAATCATCTTACTTGCCTCTCTTCTTCGGCTTCTTCTTCTTTGGTCGACCGACTGTTGATCCGTATGTTCCTTTACCTTTTGGCATAGCTTTCTCCTATAGTACTAGCTTAGCAATAATTGCTATTAATGGTATTACTACTATTATTACTCCTATAACTTTTAAGAAGGCAGTTATAGTCTTACGATTTTCTATCTTTCTACGTTTTGCTATAGCTACTTGTCGTTCTCTATTGCGTTTACAATCGGACTGAAATTGTAGCCAAGCATCCCACATTCCGGGATCACCTGCGTAAATCATATGCTCTTTAAGCCACTCCTCCTGCTTTCTAAGTTTCTGTAACTCCATGAAAGCGGCAAGTTCGTTTTTGTTGCCGTGGGCGTTGGACTTTTTTGCTATAACGGACTTATTGTCAAAGTATTTTGTTGCTTCCTCTCCGACCTCAAAAAGTTGTTTTCCGTTGCTAAGAGCTGTTTTGATAACCGAAAACGCAGCATTGGCTGCGGCTATTTCGGCCAACATTATATTTTAGTAAGAAGGGTGACCAAAACACCCGCTAGGAACATAATCATTGTTCCACCCATAGTTAGCATTCTAGACTCAATACGCATGAGCCCCGTTTCCATATCTTCTAGTCTTTGAAAACAAGTTTTCCAACGCTCTTCACACTGAACTTCATGAGCGTACATCTTCTTTTCAATTTCAGTTATTCGATCAATCTGTTCCATTGAGTAGTTTATCCATAAGCTTACCATAGTTACCTTGCCCAAACGGAACAGACTCATTAATCTGTACGTTGGTTTGGTTTTTGATAGTGCTTCCTTCGGCCTTGGCGAGATCGGTCTGTGCCTTAATCTCGTCAATACGCATTTTATGAGCCATTTGTAATAGATCAGCTAAGTCCTTACTAGAGTATACACCAGATTCCTGAGCTTCTTCTAGTTTGGATGCAATCATCTCGTCTAACAGGGAACCGATGTTGTTCTTATTTCGATAACCCATATCCAAGTACACTGTGTCAATGTACTTTTTTACTTCCCGTGTATTTAACGCTTCTACTACTCGCTGTTCGGGTACCTGAAGATATTCGCAGACACCGCGAATATTTCCGTATTGAAGATAACTATTCGCTATCTCTAGTCCCTCAGGACTAATTGTAGTTAATTCTTTTGCCATGGTTCAAATTATACTCAAATAGAGGTTGGTTGTCAAGAGATATTTTTCTCAGGTTAATCAGAGAGTGGGTTGTCTAGTGCTCTCTGTAGTTTCTTTTCTAGTCGATCTTCCAGATCTTCCATGTCTTGTTCGGAGTCGGCTTTCATGGCGTCGCGCTTAGTTTCAAAGCGTTCGCTTGCTTTGTCAATCATGTCTCGTACTTCATTTTCCATAGTACGTACTTTATCTTCTGCGCGGTCTGCTTGCTTCTCGATCGCAAGTATATCATCTCGCAATCCAGTTTTAATGTCTCGTGTGTATTCAATAGCATCGTCGAGCTTTTGCTCTATTTGAAGGTTTCGTGCTGCGATAGCATCTGTGTCGATATTCTGGACGATTTCTTTCATGTCCATATAATCTGCGTAAAACTCGAAGCCAGCCCATGCTGCACCACCTAGTGTGGAGAGTGCTGTAAGCATCACCATCATTCTGCCGCCTTTAAATGTCATTCCTCCAAATTCAAACTCTGCCATTAATCTTTTTCTCCCTCCGTTACTACAATACTGTTAGCTACGGGCGCTATAGGTACATCTTCAACAAACTGCAAGTTTCTTAAGTTTGCAATCTCTTGTTTTAACCTGAATACTTCCATTCTTTTCTTTTCGAGCTCTAGCTGATATAATGTATTACAGTTAAGTCTTTCTTTAGGAGCTCCTATTGGTATAGTAATACGTGCATAAACACCTATATCATTTGTTTGTATACCGCTACTGTTCATTGGCTGGGTCATATCATAAGGGCTATTATATCCGCCATTGTCAATAAAGCCTACTACTCCTAACTCCACGTTTGTAGAAGAGCCAATAGCGTTCTGACATTCTAACTGTCCCGCTCTTATTCTATCGGATGCGTAACTTTGTGGTGATGAAGGTAGATTCAGATTAAGCGAACTTGAATCGCCCAAAGCTGATACGCATACGAACAACAGTAGTGCAAATATTAAAAATTTCACGATGTCTCACTTTAGTTTTGAACATATTCGAGAAGATACTATTGAAGGTGTACTTATACTCTTTAATATCTTCGATTTAGAACAAATATACTTAGCGTTTTTGATTCCTGTACCGCTAAGATATATTGTTATGTATTTTCTTTCCTTATAATTTATTGGAACTATTTTATTTTGAGTTGCAAACCGTACTGGATTCCACTTTTCATCAAATACGTTTATTCCATAGTAGTTTATTTCGAATCTATCGTTAAAAAGAACCATGTCTGCTTTCATTATCCCTGGCATATGTGATATTTCTAGCTTGGGATAAGTAGGAGTAAACTGGTGGGCATTTGCATACCCACCGGTTAAGAGTAGAAGCAACACTAGAAGTCTCATTATTTAGCAATACACTCTGCCACAATGAGTGCAGTATAGTTACCAGAAGGAAAAGCCTTTCCGTATCCATATTCTGCTTCTGAGGTTACGTTAAACCAAACGCTACCTGCTTTCACTAGATCAAACTCTGTAGTGTGACCATTGTTATAAATGGCTTTGTCTGAGTTAAATACAGACATTTCTGAATCAGACATTTGACCTGCAACAGTTGTGCTTGTCCATTCTACACTATCCGATAAATTTGGAGAGGTTGAAAAGTCTGTAGGAGTTGTGATTACAGCTTTATACTTAGAAGCAGTAACGATGTCGTAACGAATAATTGGCATTACACCTCCGTCTGCTGACTTAGTACTAAGCTTATCGACTGTGGGGTTGCCAAACATACCTGGAGTGTCTGATTGAATTACACACTTTGATTCGATAAATCCGTTTATTGGAATACTAGCTCCCGCTACATTTGCAGTAGCTGCTAGAATAGGTATTAATAATAGTTTTTTCATAGTTAGGTTCCTAGTGCGTATGCACGCTTCGATAATTAATTATCGTATTGGGCTTCTACCATTTCTTCATGAAGCAATTGCTGAGCTAGCCCAACTCTTTTTGCTTTCTTATTATCTGGTAACTTTCCGTCTACCAGTACTACTGTGTCCGCATACACGCCACCTTTTAGTGACCCTGTATAGCTGCGAGGTATGTAGTTCATTGCGAAAAGTGCTTGTTCTGTTAAGGAGGCTTGTGCGTCCATTGCAGAGGCGTTTACTCCTCCAAGCATCTTCTCTAAATTTACTTTAATCTTTTTGTTTCGTTGCTTTCGTTCATACTCTTCCTCTTCGTCAATCTTTGCTTGCTTCTCCATTTCTGCGAGAACTAATTCATCTTGTAGAGGGTCATTAAACTCTACTTCAGGTATTAACGAGGGATCGTATGGAATTTTATACCCTGGACAGGTTGGATCACTTTGAGGATCAAAGCAGGGATCATACTGATAAGTATAAATTACGGAAGGGTCTGTTACACTTCCTTCACCTTCTACTTCGATTGAACCATTTCCCCATCTTTCTAAAGGTATTGCTCCAACAGGAATTACTTTGTAGATTTTATTGCCTTCGAGTCCTGACCAGTCATCCGTCTCTCGAAAGATATAACCATCTCCTAAAGCATCTTCGTTCGAAACATGAACGAGCATATCATCTTCGATATTTTTTACTGCTGTATAACGATAAATAACGTTTCCCACAGTAAGACCAGCTTGCTGCGGAAGAACGTTTTGCATTACCCAGTTATATGCTGTGGTGCCGCTCTCTCCGTAAATTATCTCAGAGTAAGAGTAGGGCGCCAAGCAAACTAAGGACACCGCCAACGCCAAAGAGCGTTTGTTTGGTAGTCTCGTCCATTGCATCTTCATCTTTCTCCTCTAGAGGTTCTTCTTCTCTATGAGTTTCCCAGCCTGCTTTCGCTTCTGGTCCGATCATACCGTCATACGGGCAAGGTGTTCCTGCCATCATCATTGCGTCAAACACACGTTTGTCTTGACACATTACTGAAACTGCTGCTACTTTCATGCCCATGTCATAAAGAGTCTTTGCATTCTTTAATTTCTCACAATTCATATCTCTCGTCGTAGTACCCATGCTTATGCCTAGGATCTGGGTCTGTACTGCACCCGCAACTCCTACTGTACAAAGGTCTGAATTAGATATGTTCATCGTCGGTGTTATTGCCGACGGAGGTGGGGACTTCAACGTAGTAGTGGTAGTGCTGTTGATATCACTGGTTGTCGTTGAGTCTGTAACAATTGTATCTGTGTTTGTCGTATCCTCGTCCTGGGCGTACAAAGCACCAGACAGTGCGAGGGATAAAATAAGTAATAATCTGTTCATGTAAAGCCTATTGAAGTACGTTGGTTATGTTTCCATTATTTTTACATTATACCGAAGGTCGTATGCAATGTCAAGAACTATTTTTATACTAGGATGTTAACATAACGACCTAAACTCGTTAGTTGATACCCATACTTAAATTTTATGTACCTCTTACGATTAAACCCACTCATTTGGAGGTACCGGCCAATTTAAAGCATCCCAATCTGTAACGCTGCTGTTCCATTGAGGGAAGTTTCTTAATTGATTTCTATACATTGCCCAGTCTGCTTTATCCTGAGTTGAAAGAGGGCTGTCGGCAACTTGAGTCCAATCACAAACTGCTAAGAGCATGTCTCTTTCTTTTCGTACTGCTTTCCACATATTTATAACGTGGTTGTGCCATACTTTGTTATCCCAGTCCCAATCATGAAAACGAGAGGGGCGTGCAGGTATTGCTACAAAAGCACTGCCCGTATAGTAATGTCCCGAGCAAGTAATCTCTTCTGTAGTCTGTACAACTTTAGTACCGTCATGTAGTATCTCCCCGTCTGTCATGGGGGTGGGAGGATAGATTATAGACGTAATCTCTCCGGAAGATGTGTTTACTGTTGCATATTGATTTATCATATAAAATGTCCTATTATTAGCGTTCTTGTGGCTTGAGTTGCCCATCCATCGTTTACTCCAGCGCCTTGTTGTACTTGAGGTATGTAAGTACTTCCATTTATCTGTGAAAGTTGAACTGGAGCCATACAAACCCCATTTGCATTTGAAGACGATTTAAACAAAGTATTTGCAGAGCCCCAAGGGTTATTTGTAATAAAGCTATTCGCATAGTCCCCGTTGTTAGGAGGGCACCATATGTAACCTGCTCCCCAGGTACGCAAACCTTCATAAGTATCGGGATTACCTGTGCAAGTAAGACAACAAAACCCATAAGCAGTAATAAGAGTCCAATAGTCTTCCCAGTTACTTGTATCTCCGACTTCTGCCGCAAAACGAGGATGTGGTACGGCATCTGCCTCTCCTAGAGGAGTACCGGATCCATTTATTCCTAGATCGGGAGTTCCTACAGTAACGGAGTCAATAAGCCAGTTTTCTCGGTTTGAAGACCACGCAAGAACACCATCACTCCCAAAAACTTGCATACCATGAGTACCGGTCTCTTCTTCGTTATCTGTAATTGTTCCAATCTTATAATCAAGTACCCAACCTGTACTCCATGCATCTCTATGTCTTGCAAAGCATACTAAGTCTTTGTCCATTGTAAAAGTAGTATTAGTTGGAATACTACTTGTTAAATTCTTGTCTAATGTTATCTTTACGTCATATGAACCGCCATCCTCTAACAAAATAGCTGTAGCGTCTCCACCACTTACATACGAGTTAGTTCCTGTTATACTTTCATCAATACCTACGTCATGAAAACTGCTTCCCGTAATTCCGGAGTTTCGTCCTATTTGTGTATAGGCACTACCGTTTAGTGCCAAAGCCACGTTACCGGTACTGAGGTCTGCATAAAATACATTACTGCCTGATGCACCTCCTGACTTTTTTGTAACAGTAAGCGTAGTAGTCCCGTGAAAAAATGAACAGCCGAAAGGAAAAAAGCTAGGGTTTGTTCCAGAGGCTTGACGAACTTTACAGAATAAAAGAGTTTCATCTAAAGGCTTTGGTAGAAGTACACAAGGCGCATAAGGAGTATCTACGAAAACATCATACGTCTGGCCGATGAACCCGCCAGGTGTAACATTTCCAGACTTACCTATCTGTACCTGTTTTGAATCTTCATCAATGAGACTGATTCCGTCTTTATTTTCTATCTGTATTCCATATGCCATAATTAAAACCTAAATACGAGAACATCATAGTCCTCACTTCCTGCGAAAATTTGATATGAATTGTTTGAGACTCGTACGTCTGCTCGTTTCATTTGTACGCGGTTAAGAACTTCGTAACTTGGATTCCAATAGTAATTACCGCTTGTAGTAGTATTTACTGCAAACCATTGTCCGTATCCTCCTGCTCCCCAACCTGAATAAACTTGGTTAAAAGTAGCTCCACTACCTGTGCCTCCAAACCTGCCATGAAGTCGCGCTTGTCTTTTGTCAAACTTAAGTCGAGTATTCCCTGAGGCATCATAGCATTCTAGTCCGTAGTCAGGTGGGTCGATAACTCCTTGTAGTGTATAAGTTTTTGTTACATTTGTTCCCGAACCGTTATCGTGTGTAAATACTGCTACACAAGAGTATGATGCACCTGAAGCGCCACTTATAGTAAGTTGTATGCCACTTACTCCATTTGTCGCATGGTCGACAAGACCTACGTTAGTTGTTGTATTTGCTGTACAGTTTGTAAGCGTAAAACTACCGTGTACATTATCGAAACGTTCATAGTGAGCACTACTGCCTGCTGCTGGGTCAAAGGTTAATTTGAGTACCTCTCCACCTGCAGGTACATTCCGAGTAACCGTAGTGGAAGAGTTTGAAGATATACCATAATAATAAATTCCCATTGCTACAGTATCGTCTGAGCTAAAACTTTCTGCTGTTGTGAGAGAGAAAGCATCTTGTACCGTGCCTACGGAGATAATAGTCCTTACACAAGACAAAGCAGTAGAAGAAGCTGTTTGCTTTACATGAACATACTGATTATTGGTAATCGTCTTATCCGCTGTCGAAAAACCAGACGAAGGTGTTGTTGCGCTTGAAGAAACCGCAAAAGTACCTGATCCGGCTTCTCGAGAAGCTGTAAGCGTTCCATCAAACCCTGTAATTTGTTTAGCACTATCGTGTGAGCTAGAAGTTGTTACATTGTATGCATTTGGAAAAATAAAATTAGTCGGTGTAGCATCTTGAGCACGAGTTGTAACCTGCCACGTTGTTTGTAGTGTACCAACTTCAATAACTGAAGGCGAGGCCGTACTAAAACTTGAAGAAGCAGTTTTCTTTACATGAACGTACTGAGAGTTTGTAACTGTTTTATCCGCAGTACTGAAAGAGCTAGGAGTGATAGAAGTATTGCTTACTTGAGTCTCAATATTTGAACCTGAAATAATTTTTACATCTGCCGCTGAGTTAATACCTGTAATCTGGTCTTTATCATAATGAACGGAGGAAGGAGTTGCGTCCGTAACATCTGTAAAACCTAAAGAGTCAGGAGTTACGTCAACAGCAGCCTGTCGAGTAACTCTAAATCTGTCTGAAGGCGAGATATTGTTGAAAAAGGTCTGCCAAGAGTTGTCGCCTCCATTTGAGAGAGGAGCACGACATCTTACTTGATATTCTGCATAAGAGCCTGCCGAAGGCAAATAATTCGTCATTGTAAGCGAAGTAGTACTACCCGTAGCTGTAACAATGGAGGAAGAAGCTAATGAACCTCCTGTGAGAGTTACTACTTGATATTGATCTCCTGCACCTGTCGCCCCTGCGGATGCAGTATGTGACGTAGCCGAAGCAGTAATCGTTGCATCATTAACATATAAAGACTTTACAGGGTCTCTATAACCTACAGCGTGGCTATCCCCACCATCAAAAGCTCCTGAGGTATTTGTATCTTGAGATGCCCAGTAGTACCGTGTGGTATTTCGAGGATGAGAGAAAGTATTACCAGTTTGCCATCCCGAAGAAGGTACAGAGTTTGAAGTAGTTTGTGCATACTTTAATCCTGTACCGCCAGACCCATTGGAGGACAAATTCACTGTAGCCGTTACATTTGCAGCTTTTGCGTTATTATTCGTAATGCTAGAAATAACTGGGGCGGTGATTGTTACAGGAGCACTTGCTGTTCCTGTCAGTGTATATGTTCGTCCTCCAAAAGATTGAAACAGCACCACCGAATAACTTCCCGTACTAGAGAAAGTTACTGTGAGATTTACGGTAGTAGGATTACTTCCTCCGCCTACAACACTTGCACTACAATTTGAAGAACTTTGAACGCTTAATCCGTAAGCTGCTGTAATAGCGACAACTACAGTATCAGGCGTCTCGACGTTCTGAGTATCGGAGTCATTGGAGCTTGTAGTATTCGCAGTAAGATTGTAAGTAGTCATGTCTGCAATTATACATCAATTGTCAAAAATTGTCAAGAACTTTTTTCAAGTGGTGGTAAGAAAAGCCCGCCGAAGCGGGCTTTAGTTACTTGAATGTGTATCGTATTTCTGTTTCGAGACCGTTTTTGTCAAAATCGTTCGTACTTTCGATCTTACCCTTCACTACTAGGTTGCCAAACTTTTTCTTATATCCAAGTTCTGCAGAGTCGTTGCCACTTTCCACATATAAATTATTTTTGAACTTGTATCCAACACGTACATATTTGCTAGTCTTTGAACTTGTGTCCAAACTTTGCTTGTATTTGTACTCCACATACGGATCTGCACTTGGTAATGTTGCAAACAGAATGGTGCCCGCGATCAAATATACAGTAAGTTGCCATGGTCCCCATAAAATTTCCTTCAATTTCATATTATTCTCCTTTGCTTGTCACAATTTTTGTAACTTGCATATTATATCATACAATTGTTACAGTTTTATGACAATTTTTTTGATACACCCTTTTGGTTTTTGATAATATTAGAATGTTATACGTGTGGGGGAGCGCGGTCGCGCGGCTTATAACCAAGTCGTCTAACCGCCCCCATGCTTATGCTTTTTTATTCTAAAAAGAAATAAATAAATGCTTGACCGGCTCGCCAGATTTGCTATAATATCACCTCATTAGACAGATAAGGCAAGACAAAATGTTTCACTATATCGCGGCAGGATTAGCAAAAATTTGTTTCTTTTCTTTGATAATTGGGGCTTTACTTTGCATTCTTTTAATGATACCATAACATCTCTTTACAATTACTTACTAGGATATAAAATTATGACTGACGTTAACTACACTGCCGAAATGGTAGCAACTATCGAAGCCGCTCAACCTCTTGATCTGGCTAAAGCTAAAGCACTCGGTGCGCAACTAGATCGCGGCTACCGCTCGATCATTGCTAAAGCCAAGCGCGAAGGGTTCGAATATATCTCGAAGCCAGCTCCGGCCAAGAAAAAAGCGGCTCCATCTAAGGCCGATATGGTCGCGGCAATCTGCGCGGCTGTTGATACTGATTCGCTTGATGGGCTAGAAAAGGCCACCGGATCGGCTCTAAATAAACTACTTTCATCGCTTGCATAAACTGAATTAGCCCTGTATAATCAGGGCTTAACTCACTTACTAGGATTTTATCACTATGAATTTATATGACTACTCTGGATATTTGGGCGCGGTACTGATGGCAATTTTTGCCTTCACTCTGGTAATACCTGTCGCGATCTGCGGTCTGGTGCTGTTGACTGTTCAATCTGTCAATGCTAGAATGCACAATCTGACCATCTTAAACCTAATCTCAATCGGTGGCTTTGCCGCTAACCTTGGAGCATAAAAAAATGATTAATTATATCTTTGACCTAGATCACACTGTGATCGACTCAAGCCATCGCCAACATACCCGCGCAGATGGTTCCCTTGATCTGGATAACTGGCGCGAGAATTGCACCAGAGAAAAAATCATGGCTGATAAAATCCTGCCTCTGGCTGATCTGATGCGCTCTGCATATGCTAAAGGCGATAATGTTATCGTATGCACTGCTCGCGTTCTCTCTGTTTGGGATCATGTATTTTTAGCGGCTCACGATTTGCGGTTTCATGCGCTACTATCACGCGTTGAAGGCGACAATCGAGGCGATGCGGAAATGAAGCGCGACCTTTTATTGCGTCACTTTCGCGGCTTAAAAATACCGGTTGCCCGTTGGACTCGCAACGCTGTATTTTATGACGATAACAAAGCGGTGCTTGCAATGGCTGACAAACTCGGTATAATTACCCGTGACGCTGTAAAACTCAACGCACAATTAGGAGCGTAAACCATGAGACATTATTACTTGATCGTAGACACTGAGACAACCAAGCGCGGCACTGTTGCAGATTTTGGCGCGGTTGTTATGACTAAACAGGGGCAAATTGTCGAGCAATTCGGGGCAATGGTTCACGGACATTTTGGTACTATGCCGCTGTTCTCTGATCCTTCTGCTGATCCTTCTGCCTTCTGGTCTGAGCAATCCGCACAGAGACGCGCAAAAAATTACGATAATATGCTCGAGTCTGGCTTGCGTTCAATCTCTAGCGTTGGTCTAATCAATCAATGGCTTGCTGGCGTAAATGCTCGCTATAATCCTGCGCTGACTGCTTACAATATCGCTTTTGATCTTGGCAAATGCCGCAACACTCGCATCAATCTTGGGGTTTTCAATTCTCGTTTTTGCCTAATGAAAGCCGCAAAACGCCAGATCGGTGCGCTTGCTGAATATCACGAATTTTGCCACACTCACGGCTTTTTAACTGCGAAACTCCGCAACCCATCAATGACCGCTGACACGATGGCGAAATTTATCTACGGCTTAGATCTGCCAGATGAGCCGCATACCGCGCTCGAAGATGCGCGAGATTATGAAGCCCCGATTCTGACCAAAATCCTCGAATCGGTCACGCGTAAACAATTACTGGAGCTAGGACGATGAGCTTAAGAAATAGAGACAAGGCGGAGTTAATCCGCCTTAAAATGAAAATGGAAATAATCAGGACGATCTGCCCAATGATAATGATTCTCATTCAGCTTTTTATCATTATTGAAATTTACTGAAAAATATGTTCCACGTGGAACACGCTAAAACCCAAATGAGAACCGTTCTCATTTGGGTTTTTTTGACTTTTTTAAATTTTTGGCGCGGGGGCGCCAGTAGTAAGTCAACGATTGTTTTTGCATGGGCCTCAAAAACGTGTGACCAATTGGTGTAAATTGGTCATAGTCTATATTTTGGCGCGTCGGCGCCAGTAGTAGTACGACGATGATTTGTTTGGTCGTTGCTTGCGCCGATTATACAGTAGTAGTGCGACGATGTCAAGTCTTTTTTGTGACCGGCAGCAATTAAATACAATTTGGTGGCAGTCTGCTCAGATTGGCGCCGATTGTACCAAATCTACCAGTACTTTGTCAAGTACTTTTTACAATTTGGATAAATTAGGGCACGAGGAGTCTAGTCTTGGCAAATTGGGGCGGGTGTGTTATAATTTTGGACAATTGGGGCAAATAATACTTGACACGCCGAGGTCGTGTCCGGCCCCCCGGAATTAAGTTGCGTTATTTGCACGAAGAGCTTAAAAAACATTTGACAAGGTACTCAACTCCGCGTATAATACATCCATAAATTAAGAAAACGACCAAACATTTGAGGAAATTGACATGACAAACGTATACACAGTAACATTCGACATAGCAGACGGATCTTTTGAATTCTATAGCAAAGAAGCATGGAAAGTGCAGATTGCTGAGTGGCGTGAAGAGCTGGAAGAGACTGGCTGTGAAGATGTAGCAGACATGGATTACTATGAAGTAGTAGAACTGCTGTGGGGCGATGAGATGTTTATTGACTTCGTAACTCCAGCAAAGATCAAATAGTTGTTGACATCATGCTCTTTTCAACGTATAATTACCTTATAAACTTAAAAAACAAATATTTTTCGGGAGAAAAAATTATGACTGAAGTAACACGTACCCCTAACTACACAGAAGAAATGGTCAACGCTATGGTAGCAGACTATCAAGATAACCCAACCAAAGACACAGTAGCAAAGCTGTCTGCTGAGTTCGGCAAGACTACTCGCTCTATTGTTGCTAAGCTGGTTCGAGAAGGAGTATATGTAGCTGCTCCACGCGTAACCAAGACTGGTGCTCCAGTAGTTCGTAAAGCAGAGATCGTAGCTCAGATTCAGGATGCACTTGGTATTGAGTTGCCTACTCTTGAGAAGGCTTCTAAAGCTGACCTAGAGTCACTACTCGCTAAGGTGGCGTAGTGTCGACTCGTCAGAGATATGAAGGTATAGCGTGGTTTGTAGCCACGCTGTTCTTCTTCCCAACAGTATTAGTGATAGTGGAATTATTAAGCAAATAAAAAATAGTTCTTGACGATTAGGTTAAATGTTAGTATAATAATGTTTCAAAAGTGAGAGAAGGTATAGGATTGCGAGTATCGCGGTTGCCTTTTCTAGTAAGTCCAGTAACAATGCTTGAGTGATAGTGTAACGTCGTTCCTTACAGCGACGTCATGCTGGTGTGCACTTGATCTCGCGGTGGTTACTGGCACAGCCTACTTCACAAGGCTGTCTAAAGCGTATGGTGTGTTGGGTCTGACAGTACCGATCTTGTCAGGGTTTGTTTTAGGTAGGTATTTTGTTTATTCCCTTTCCCCGATAAAAAGCAAAACTGAGGTGCTACTCTGTAGCTGATTGTATAGCGAGGCGGTCTATCTTTCACCCTAATTCCCTAGTAAGAATACTAAGCCACCTTCGGGTGGTTTTTTTATGTCTACAGATTTTCGCCATTTTAGAGAAAAAGTGTAGACATAAAATTCACACCTCCATAAAATTTTTCTTGACATTTTTCTCAAGTGGGAGTATAATATCTATATTCAATGGGAGAATAACTATGAGATATGAATTAAGTCAATGCTGTAACACTGGTAACTGGTGGATCTGGAAGGTTGAGGAGTGTGGCTATCGCAGTATAGTACGTACTCTAAGTGCAGATCTTACGATTCGAGAAGCTAACGCATATATGGATGCTTATATTGAGGAGATAAACAATGGGTAATATTTTAGAGTTTCCGAGCAACACAGTAGCTGCTGATGCACTACGAAACAATTTAGTACGTCAAATTGATGATCTGGACGATATATATGATGTATTAGATGCACTTCACGGAAAGATGCACGAGTTAGAAAAGCAGTGTAACGAAATGGAGTTGTCCTACGATCAAGAGCTAGGAAGATACGCAGATAAAGTAGGCACTGAGAACGTAGAAGTACAGTTTCTAGGCTATACAAGTAGGCATATGGTATCAATTGATGCAGACGGGGAGAACTTCACGCTAACCATTCAAGAGGATATGTTCAATGAAGATTAAAGATGATATACTTGATAAGTGGCAAAGTGGTTGGACAATTTATGATATCGCGGAACACTACTGCACACCCGTAGAGAATATAATGAAAATACTAGACATACAGGAGAACCCATTTAGCTATGAACTACACTGATGAGCAAACGGGATATATTGTAGCAGGTTACAAAGAAAACCCAACAATGAAAACAGTAGAAAAACTAGCAAATGAGCTAGGCAAGAGTACTAAATCAATAATTGGTAAACTCAGTAGGGAGGGAGTATATGAACGAGCAGTCTATAAAAGCAAGGGTGGCGAACTACCTGTCACTAAAAATGAAATCGTGTGTAACATTGCTGAGAACTTGGGAGTTGAGATTGAGCATCTGGCGGGTCTCGAGAAAGCTCCAAAGAGCACGCTTAAAACTCTGGAAGCAGCGACGGGTGCATAGCAGACATGAGAAGTAGTTGGATTCAAAGAGATGAGGTGTCTCTCTATCTTTCTGGTATATTATTCTGGGTAGTAACTACGGAAACTCCAGAGGCACTAGCAGCATGGTGGGATTCTGGAGAGATGCCTTTTCCGAAGGGACGAGGTGTAAAAGTAATTTGACCCCGCAACGGGTGCGTAACGAAGCCTTCTTAACTGAGGGCTTTTTTATACCTATAGAAATCTAGGAAAACAGAACGTGAGGAAGGACAATCTAGGACAAATTGTGGAAAAGGAATACGGCTTTGAATGATCGCGAAGCGGACAAAATTATGGTAAGTGTAGTAAATAACAGACGAGTTTTTAGCAGAATAGTTACAGGTCATTGCGACCCTTTGCAGTGTATAGTAAATTATCATGGTCATTAGCAATTGATCATGTAATCGTTATGATTGACGTGAAGTCATTGTGGGGTTATTGCTAGTTTGAGACAACAACGTAATAATCTTATGGGTTTGGAGAATGGAATCTCCTTTAATTCCGATTCCACTCCAATCGCATAAATATCACTATGTCCCTCACTAGCAGTTAGTTGTGAAGAATTGTAATTGATCTTAGTATCTATCAATTTAGGATATATTTTATCACACTTTTTGAAATCTGTAAAGGTCTAATTTTTGGGTAGGTCATAAAGTATAAATGCTTTGAAAAAGTAGAAACATGAAGCTGGCATACAAAAACTATTTTTCTGAGGAGTAGAGATTCAGCAACTGTACTAGGTTTTCTCTCCCTTTTTGATATACTCTTGAATCCGTAGTTGGTCTGTTACTCTTCCACTCGCTCTGCATACAAGGCATCGGACACTCTTCACAAAAGTCGAGAGGCGTAGTACGATCTCTAAAAGTTTTTAGCCTCTCGTATGGTACACTCTCTGTTTGTTCGTTCATAGTAATAGGACAATAGTAGACACCTTCTTTCGTAAGAACAGAGCATTCATTCTTCATGTAGCATCTCTCCCAGTTAAGGTTCTGGTCGTACAATCTATGAGGAGACATTGTAAACCAGTAGTCGAAGTACTCTTGTTCATAGACCTTCGTTACAAAGTGGGGAAGTTTCTCTGCTCTTCCTAGTTTGACATACTCAGTGTGAATTACTTTGTCAAACATCTCAAAGATTCTAGCAGTTTCTGGTGTATAGTTAGTACCATTCGTAACGATGCTTAGCTTCTGTGCTTTGTTTGATTGTTTCAGATAGAGTACTATTTCTTCTAGCTGCGGGTGTAGAGTGGGTTCTCCACCCACTAATTGTATCTGTTCTAGCTGTACGGGAATCTTTTCTATAATTTCTTTTATCTCTGCGAGTGAGAGATGAGGAATGGTGACTCGACCTTTGTAGTCGAGTACGATACAGTTCTTGCAGTGTAGATTACAGACATTTGTAATGTAAAGGTCAAAGCTACCTCTGATCACCTATGCAACATCCAACTGTCATCAGCAAAGTGATAAGTGGGTGTGCCAAGTAGTTCCTGTACTGCCTGTACAACTCCAGGATGCTCAGGTTGATAGTCATGT
>Ga0206129_10003708_pt1 | contig 17414 bp, 16 predicted proteins | sample Helgoland_Spring_8_FD_148616 | JGI IMG/M metagenome (GOLD analysis project Ga0206129, IMG submission 148616) | Pelagic subsurface seawater microbial communities from Kabeltonne, Helgoland, North Sea - Helgoland_Spring_Bloom_20160502_2 | ecosystem: Environmental > Aquatic > Marine > Epipelagic ...
CACCAACCTGGTCTTCGACGGCGGCATGTCCGTTAGCCAGTAATCAACGATCGGAGCACACTATGACACTCGAACTTTTCTCACTCGCAGGCAAGACAGCACTCGTGACCGGTGGTTCCCAAGGGATCGGGCTAATGATCTCCCGTGGCCTTGTGCAGGCCGGCGCCAAGGTATTCGTGTCGTCGCGCAAGGCCGACGCGTGCGAAGCAGCCGCAGCTGAACTTGCCGAGTTTGGCGACTGCGAAGCCTTGCCGGGTGATGTCTCGACGCCGGCCGGAGTCGCCGCGCTGATCGCGGCCCTGAAGGAGCACACCGACAGGCTCCACATTGTCGTGAACAATGCCGGCACCGGTTGGGCTGCTCCGCTCGAGGACTATCCCGATAGTGCGTGGGACAAGGTTCTTGGGCTCAATGTCAAGGCACCGTTCAATCTGACCGTGGCGTGCCTGCCCCTTCTTCGCGCCGCTGCGTCAAACGCCGACCCGGCCCGGGTGATCAACCTTGGTTCGATCGAAGGGTTCCGCACCCAGCAGGTCGAGAACTACGCGTACGCGACGAGCAAAGCCGCCAACCATCATCTGACCCGGATCCTGGCCCAACGGCTTGCACCCGAGCAGATAACCGTGAACACCATCGCTCCCGGCCCCTTCCCATCAAAGATGATGGCAGTGGAGTTCGAACAACGCCAGGACGTCTACGAAGCCGCCAACCCCATGGGCCGCGTCGGGCAACCCGATGACATGGCCGGCATCGCGATCTTCTTAGCGTCGAAGGCGAGCAGCTACATCACTGGCCAAGTCATCGCCGTCGACGGCGGCTTTTCGACCGCCCCCTGGTAGACGACTCCTGTGACCGAGACACCGACTGGCGATGCCAACGCCGACGACAACCTGGACAGCGGCAGTGCCATCGGGCGCCGCCGCGACCTGGCCCAGTCGAAAGGTTCACAGGCGTACCAGCAGCGCCGTCGCGAGATCGCGCTCGCAGCGGGCAACGTGTTCTACGAACGAGGTTACGCGGATACGACCATCAGCGACATTGCCAAAGGCCTTGAGACTGATCGAGCCACGCTCTACTACTACTTCACCAACAAACAAGAGATCTTCGACGCGGTGGTGAGCGAGTTAGCCGAAGCCGACGTGACCTACGCCGAACAAGTCCAAGCAAGCGCCGAACCTCCACTGACCAAGCTCCGTCAACTGGTGACCGGTCTCATGAATTCCTACGGTGAGCATTACCCGCTGCTGTATGTCTATGTCCGCGAGAACCTGGCCGCAGTCGGCGATGAGCGAACCGTGTGGTCAGAGCAGATGCGCACCGTCAATCGCCGCTACGACACAGCAGTCACCGCGGTGGTGCAAGAGGGCTTGGACGACGGGACGATCCGGCCGCTGGCGTCGGCACGGGTGCTTGCCTTCGGCATCATCGGCATGGTCGGGTGGACGAATCGCTGGTTTGCTCCTGAACGGTCAGCAGAAGACGCCGAGACCATCGGTGCGGCCTATGCCGACATGGTGGTCCAAGGTTTGGCAACCGACCCAACCACGAGCGCCGGTTAGGCGAACAGGCCTGACCGGTCCCGGATTACCCGACCCGAGGCAATGACACCGTCGACGACGGTGACGATCCCTGCACTGCGCAGGGTGGCGGGTGTGCCGAGTCGGTCATCCTTCCCAGCACCGCCTACATAGGTTCCGGTCTGGGTCATGTGGAAGGCAACCCGGTCGCCAGCGCTGAAGAGGTCATCGACCCTTGTCTCGCCCACTTCTGTCTCCCCCACTTCTGTCTCGCCCACTTCGATGACCGGGCCACACGGATGGCCGTCCCATTCGTCGTCGAACGCCACGTTGGGCTGGCCGTGGATGTTTCCAGAGCGAAGCCATGTGCGCACCAGTTCCTCGTTGGCCGGGTTCTCCGCCTCGGCCAGTTCGTCCCACGGCGCTACTGCAGGTGGTTCGAGTTGATTGGTTGTGCGGTCGGCCAGCTGACGGCGCCGGGCGTAGTAGTCCTCGAGTGCCCAGTTGGCCGTCAGCCGTTCACCGTCCCAGAAGTACAAACCAATGCCGGACCACGCCGCTTGATGGCCATCGTGACGCACCGATGCTCCGTGTTGGCTGAACCGCAACGCCAACCGGTCGCCATTACACATCACTTCGTTCGCGGTCATACACAGCCCGGGAAACTGTTCCATCTGTTTGGCGACCGCCGGAACATAGACATCGTCGCGAGGGCCGAGCTCGTGTCCTCCCATGTACAGCAGGAAGTCAGGATGCATGATCTCGTCGCACACCGAGGTGTCGCCACATGCCAAATAGTCGAGTACATACCGCCGGATCAGCGAGACAAATGGGGCGGCGCCAGTCATGGTTTGTTGACCTTCATTGCTCCAACCTTGCAGTGTCATCGGTGGTGATGCAACTCCGCGACCCGACCCGCACACTCGGCGTGACGGGCGGCTGAGGATCGACCGTCGTCGGCTGCGCGAGACTGCGGTGGTGACACCAAATCCAATCAGCGCGGTGAACCCGAGCCAAGACAGCATCGATCTTCTCGCCACATGGCCAGACGATGGCCCGATAGCGATGCTCAATCTGCTCGCATACAACGGCGACGACGGCCGGGCCGCTTATGGCCGTTATGGAGCGGTTGCATCGAAGACGGTTGCGGCCCGCGGTGGTTCAGCGATCTTCATTGGGGCCGTGACCGACCCGACGAGCAACTGGGACTCGGTGGTGTTGGTGTACTACCCACGACGGGCGGCGTATCTGGATATGCAACGTGACCAGGCGTACCTCGACGTGATCCCCGAGCGAACGGCGGGACTCCGTGCACGGCTGTTGTATCCGTTTGCGCTGCCCGAAGCAGACGTTGCGCCCACGCTGACGGCAGCTGACACCGAAGTGTTTGAGATCGAGCTTGTGCATTCACCGGACCCTGCACACGTTCTGGAACCAACCACCCCGGACCATGTCGTTCTTGATCTGCAGGCCGGCGGGCCAGGCCTGGTGACCGACCAGCCGTGGGATCACCTGCGGGTGGCCCTTTATCCGTCAGCACAGTCAGCTGCTGCCAGCCAACGAGCCACGACCAGCACCAACCCGGACGGCAACACCGTCTTGCGGCTCGTCATACAACCAGGCAGCTCACTGTGAACCGCAGCGTGACGCCCGTGAGTAACTAGACCTGTTCTGCGGCGAGCTGTTCACGCACCAGGAAACCGAGTTGTTCAGCCGCGTTGATGATGGGTTCACAGACCGGGAGAAGCGGCCTGTCGACTGGGAGCCACCGCATTCCCCAGTCGCCAAGAACCGCCAGCACTCGCGCCAGGTCAACGCCAGCATCGGTCAGTTGATATCGGGCGGGCGATGCATCGTGACGAACCAATACGCCGATGTCTTGTAAGTGGGCGAGTCGCCGCGTGAGCGTGTTATCAGAGATCCTGAGCGCATCGCGCAAGTCCTGGTAACGGTCGAGGCCCCGCAATGCTTCGCGCACGATCATCATCGACCATCGATCACCCAGTAAGGCTGTGGTGTGCCCGATCGGGCAATGTGTATGTGAATCCGGAATCGACATCAGCAGTGCGCCTACCTGCGCGCGGCGACCGATCAGGTCGAGGTAGCGGGCTTGCAGTGGTGCGTCGTCGGTAACTGAACCTGATGCGCCATCACCAAACATGCCAGTGGCCGCCAACATTTCTCGTTTCGGTTCGGTGTCAGCCCACAGGAACTCGAGCATCTCCGCATCGAGTGTCGGCTCAGCACCCATCGCATGCCCAAGATCCCACGCGTGAGCTGCGCCATCGGTAACCCGGAACCCGGCGAACATGGCTCGAGGGAAGTCGCCTGCGGGGTGAACAACCATGCCTTCCAAGCCATCGGGTCCGGCGAATCCCTGGCACATCTGAGCGGCCAACCGGTTGAAGTCCGCGACTGGATCGGTGCTCGCCCCGAGCATGTCATCGTTGAGACCAGCAATGATCTCGGCGCGAGGCATGCCATCGAGTATCTGGATCGACATACGAGTACCCAGCAGAACGTGGTTTACGAGCGCTCGGACATCCCATTCTCCGCACGGCGTGGGGAGGCCCCACTGTTCATCTCCCACCTTGCGGAGTTCTGACTCAAACGCCCGGTTTGCCGCTTCTAATGCTTCACGTACTTCCATCGCTCGAGCATGGTGTACTTCCATAATGGAAGTCACGCTCAAAATGTCAGGTTCACGAGGCCCCCTCCGGGTTGGGGATCTAGATTCAGACCATGAAAGCTGTTGTGATTGGTGCAGGAATCGTGGGCGTGACGGCGGCGCTCACGCTTGCCGAAGCCGACATAGACGTCGTGATGCTTGAACGAGGCCAGATCGCTGGTGAAGCATCGGGTCTGAACGCAGGGATCATTGGCGGAGGCGGTTGGGGCAACGCACCAGACGTGAACGTTGCGCTGCGAATGGGCAGTCGAGACCGTTACATCGACCTTGTGGATGATCGTGGGCACGAGATTGGGTTCGACCGGACCGGAACGCTGACCTTGATCAGGACAGAGCAGGAATGGCAGTGGGCCCAAGCCACAGTGCATACCGACCGCCAGGCGGGACACAGTTACGAACTGCTATCGACTGACGCCCTTCTCGACCTGGAACCAGCCGCTGACCCCACACTCCTCGGCGCCATCTACGACCCGCTCGCGGCCCGAGCCGAACCGGTGGCCGCCACCCACGCCTTTGCCTCCGAAGCGGCTCTGGCTGGAGTAACCACGTTGATCGAGAGCACTGTTGGTGCACTTCGCCCGGTGACAGGAGGCGGCTGGGAGGTCGAAACCTTGGGGCCCCAGGCAGGAACCTACGGGGCGGATGTCGTGATCGTCGCTGCCGGGCCATGGTGTGCGGAGATTGGGGCGATGGTCGACATCGACGTGCCGGTCGTTCCGGTCCGTGGTCAAATGTGGGCCACCGCTCCACAACCGCCACTGCTTCGCCATGCAATTGCAGCCGCAGAGTCGTCGCGTTGGTGGGCGCTCGATCAACCGGCTGCTATCCAGCCACCAAACCTGACCCACATCGGCGATGAGCGCACGACCCGACATCTCTACGGCCGCCAACGGCCGAACGGCCAGATCGTGTTCGGTGGTGACCGAGTACTGAGCCAGGATCGAGCCGTCGATCCGGATGGCATCACCGTGAACCATGGACACGTAGCCGAACTTGTGCCAGAAGTTAGTGCGCTTGCACCAATCAGAACCTGGGCTGGACTGATGCCGTTCACTACCGACGGCAGGCCAATTATCGGCCCCGTCGAAGGGTTCGACGGACTCATCTTGGCTGGCGGTTTAGCCTCCGGAGGTTTCGGGCGCGGCCCCATGGCCGGCCAACTCGCCGCCGAATTCGCCATGGATCGAGCACCAAGCTTCGACATGACGCCGGTACTTCCCGATGGCCGAGTGCAGAAACGAAACTGACGGCCGTTCACGGATACTTCTTGCACCCTTACGATCGCGACCACGGTCCAGCGTCTGGGCCGTTTGCCTCATCGCTGAGTACTTTTACCCAAACCATCATGACATGGCTGTCTCAACCGATGGATCCGAATGGATGAGCAGAGCAACCAGCGCCAACATGGCGACAGGCGCCGTCTCAACTACTCCGATTGGTCTCGTTCGTCGCAAAACAAACACCATGAACTCGATGACGAACGGGGTGCAGGTCTGGTGGAGTTCGCACTGATCTCAAGCATGCTCGTCATGTTGGTGTTGGGCACCGTCACACTGGGCATGAGTTTTCACCGCAGTCTCACGCTCAACAGCAGTGCGCACGAAGCAGTTCGTTATGGCTCAACCCTTCCGGTCGAAGGCAATCTGAATGCGTGGCTCAACGCAGTTGCCAATGTGGCGATCGAATCAGCCGCCGGTGAGTTGGGCGAAAACGCCCCCGGCCAGCATGTGTGCGTCGCCTATGTCTACCCAGCGGGTGTCGGCGACCATGATCGCACCGCGTCGATCGTCGAAACCGAGGGATCTCGTGTCATCACCGCCGGTACACCGTGTTTTGACGACTCCCGGCCAGGCACCGAACGTCGTATTCAGGTTCAAGTCGGACGTGAAACAGATGTCAGTACTGGCGTCTACACGAAAAAAGTGACCCTCAACTCGGTGCAGATCGCCCGGTTCGAGCGGGCTGACTGATGCGACTTTCGCTAGATTCGGCCACGGTGAACGATCGAGGAGCAGTTTTGCTCATCGGCGCTGCAGCGATGACCGCCATCATCATGGTCGCGGCCTTGGTGATAGACCTCGGCATGGTGCGGGCAGACCGAGTACAGAATCGTTCAGCTGCAGACACCATCGCTACCGCGGGTGCTTTTGGCCTGGGTGAAGGCGGCGGCGTCATTGGTTGTGAATCTGCAGCAGGGTACGCAAACGAACTGCTGGGACCTGTTGACCTTTCCTGTAGCGGCTTCGCTTCGTCGTGTGATGGCTCGACAGCCCCGGCGACAGCCGTCGCCACCGCCGATGGCATCACGATCACGCTGACCTATCCGGTTGTGAACTCCAGCGAACTGATGACACCCACCAGCGGCGGGACACAAGATCTCACTGCCATGGACGGTGACCCATGTGATCGATTTGGCGTGGCTATCGAGCAACGACAAACCGCACTCTTCTCACGACTCATGGGCCAAGAGACGATCGGCTCCAAGGTCCACTCGGTCGCAAAGGCCGGACGTCCGGACGGGCCTGGCGATCTTGTCAGCCTGTTACTTCTCGAACCGCACGGTTGCCCTGCGCTGCAGGTCAACGGCGGTGGATCGAGCGGCGGCGTATACGTGAGTGCGGTTACCGACCCCATCACCGGCGAAATTTCACCAGGGCGAATCGCTGTGGATTCCGATGGGACCGCAGGCTGCAGCTCTGCGATCAGCACCAACGGCAACCATGCCAACATCCACACCCAGGGGGCACCGGGTTGCGCAACCGAGATTACACCTGGCACCGGGTGGGGTTGCGGCGAGATTGAGGTCGTCGCGCCGGGTGCACCGGGCTGCAATCCGCCTGCGTGCAGCGGCGCAGCTGGCACCGTCTCGCCGGCGCCATCGGCGGCTGGTCAACCCCGAACTCGAGCCCCATTTGATTGGCGGTACAACTGCAAGTCTGCGTATCCGGTTCTTGGCATCGATACATGCGCCGACAGCGGACCTCGACGGCCACACATTGATGATCTTGTAGCGTCGGCATCCGCCTCCGCCCTCGACGGGCTGAACTACTCCAGCTACGCCGCCGAGTTCCCATGCACTGTGAAACCCAAGGACGAGTTCACGGTTCCAGAGGGGAACTGGTTCATTGATTGTTATCCCCTATCGGTCAAGGGTGAACTGACGTTCGCAGGAGGGAACCTCGTCGTCGATGGTGGAATCACTTTGTTGTCAAAAGCCGAACTCAACGTGAATACGGCCAACGTTGATCAAGAGTACGACTGGTCGACCGAATCAATGGTGGACGTCGAGCAGCACAGCGATCAGGCTGCCTTCATCTTCTTCCGCGACGGCGAACTTTCTAAAGCCGGTCAGGCATCGGTGAACTTCAATCACACGATGGTCTACTTCAGCGAGTCCTCGGAATTCGACATGACCGGCGGCACCGGTGGAATGACCTGGACTGCACCAACGATAGGGCCGTTCACAGATCTCACGCTGTGGAGCGAGGCAACATCGGTGCACAAACTTGGCGGTTCTGCAGTCCTTGATATCGAAGGACTCATCTTCATCCCAAATGCGGCACTGCAATTCCAAGGCAATGGCGGCGTCTCAGGCATCCGAAGTCAGGTTGTCGCCAAATCGCTGGCCACCGGCGGCAATGGCGCACTTCGACTTTCACCTGTCCCGAACCAAGGGGTAACACACGAAGCGGTTGGCGATAGCCAACTCATCCGCTGAACGAGAAAGTGACCGGCGCACTGTTGCTGAGTCTGCGGTGACTACTGTCGGAAGATCGAAACCACCTCAACCGGCACGGTCAAGTCCGTTGCCACGATCTCTGACCGTCGGCGCCGAGGAGCACTTGCAATTGCGGCGGTTGCAATGTTGCTCGCCGCGTTTGTCGGCACGGCAACCAACATTGCCATCCCGGTGCTCGAAGAGGAGTTCTCCGGCGAGAGTCTGACCCACATTGCCTGGGTGATCTCGGGCTTCTCGGTGGCCCCGGTGACCTTCATGCTGCTGGGCGGTCGGCTGGCTGACCGCATTGGTCGGCGTCGAATTTTTGTTATTGGACTTGGCGTGTTTGCCGTCGGCGCTGCTCTGTCCGCTGTAGCGCCCAGCATCGACTTGGTCATCGCCGCCCGGGTCATCCAGGCCATCGGCGTTGCGCTGGTCATCCCGTCGTCACTCGCTGCGGTCCTGCCGCTGTATCCGAAGGAACAACACGGATCCGTGGTTTCGCTGTGGTCATCGATGGGTGTACTTGGCGCTGCGGCCGCTCCGACCGTGGCAGCCGGGCTGCTCGAGGTATCGAGTTGGCGGGTGGTGTTCGCGATCGTCGTGCCCATCGCGCTGGCCGGAATGGTGCTGGCGTCGAAGTACATGGCCGACGACACTGTCGCCGATCGGCCACCGCCGCTCGACCTGCTGGGAACCGTGGCCGGGACACTCGCCATTGGTGGCACAACGTTCGCCATCGTGCAAGGCCGCGCCTGGGGCTGGTTCGATGCACGGATCGTCGTCGTTTTCTTCGCAGCGGTGATCGGAGCGGTCTTCTTCGTCAGGTCGTCGCGCCGCCACGACGAACCGCTACTTGATCTCGCCCTGCTCGGGATTCCCTCGTTCAAGGTTGTCACCGCTGCCAGCGCATTACTCTCGACTTCAACCTCGGCCACATGGTTCCTGTATCCCTTGTTCCTGAGCGATGTCTGGCAGTACTCGAATCTTGAGATCGGGCTAGCCATGACGCCTGGACCGGCGACACTTGTGTTGTGTGCACCCATCGCGGGGAAACTCGTTGATCGCTTCGGCTATCGAGAGTTGTTGATCGCCGGGGGCACGCTCGCCACCGTCGGCACGGCATGGATGGCGTGGCGGCTTCGAGCCGACGGAATCTACGTCACGGCGTTCCTACCAGGCACCTTGTCGATCGGTCTTGGTATGGCATTCATGCTGGGCCCCGCCAACGCTGCCGCGTTACGCGACATCACTTCCGACCAACTTGGGGCTGCCAACGCTGCCTTTAACACGGCACGCTCGGCGTTCTCGGCATTCGGTGTTGCCATCACGACTGCGATGATCGGCAACGCCGTCGTCGGCGACCGCATCGACGAGTTCCGACTGGGGTGGTGGTCAATGGTCGGGGTGATGAGCCTGAGCCCGGTGCTGCTGTTCTTCGCCTACGAGCCTCATCGCCCACAGCACGAACGCGGATTAGAGGGTTCGGACGCTCCAGGTTGACGGTTCAACCAGTTGGGCTAGCTCGACCTCGAACCGAAGTGTCTCACCTTTGGCGATCTCCTGGTCGAAACGGAACACACGGTTGCCCCAACTAGTAACCGGACCAAGGGGCGATGTCGACAGCGTTGTTTCGTCGTCAAAAGACGCTTCGAACCAGATACAGCAGCCGTCGACGATCGTGTCCGCGGACGCCGTGCGCTCAACGATGTGCCGGGCCGGAAGCGACTCGAGGGATTCGAGCGTGTTCAAGTCGAACTCAAGAATCGGTTGTGGTTCGCCGATCGTTGATTTGACCGAATGCGGACGCAGCCAGAAGTTGTCGTTGCGACCGGTGTTGAACCGGGCAGCGACAGGCGAATGTTGTGAGGCGCTGAGGTCGATGCCATCGGGCAGATCGATGTTCCAGAATCGACGAATCCGCATCTCTTCATGCATCGACACCGGTTCGACGAAGAGGCGGAACCGTGCGGGAAGTATCCGCCCCGATGGAGCGAGGACCCTGTCGCGAAGATCTAGGACGTTCTCCAGCATGTTCTCGTTGAACAACTCATCGCCCATTTGTTCGTGGAGCACTACATCGATCGGCTCCGGCGGCGTGAACTCGCGACTGTTTGCCCGGATGTATTCGATGTTGGTGAACCCGTTGTAGTCCCCGATTTCACGAGCAACATCGACGAAATCGGAATGTTCAACGGCATAGACCTTCTTCGCTCCCGCTCGACTCGCCATGAATGCAAGCAGACCGGTGCCCGTGCCGAGATCGAGCACGACGTCGCCCGGCTGCACATTGTGGTGGATCCCACGGTGGTATGCCTCGACCCGCACGCTGTCGCTCAGCATTTCTTCATGCGCTTCGAGACCTGCGAAATTCTCGCCATTCATCAGGTCGTAGGCGACACTCATCATGCGGTCGCTCGACGCGACCCTCTCCGCAACAAAACCCGTCGCAGACCGGACGATCTTGGTCGCTGCCCGTTGTGCTCGACTACTCATACAGCAGAGGCTACGAGGCTGACCCAACCAACGGCCACCGAACGCGATAACGAACCGGTGCCTGGCACCGGTTCGTTGTTAGCGAAGTGTTCAGGTGCCGGCGAGTGCCGCTACGACCGGAACGAAGCTGTCGATTGCGTCGGACTGCGCGGTCACGTAGGAACCCTGCCACCGCTCGCGTTGCTCGATGAGTTCTTCGACGATCTGTTCGGCCGAGCCCACCAGTGTGTGGGGCTGGCCAGAATCGTGGCTGCGTCCATACCCATGCCGCCGCCGACCTTCTCCGAGACAGCGTCGCGACCGTCGGTCACGATGGTTACCAACTTCAAGATGCTGATCTCGATGTCATCGAAACGATCACCTGCTGCATCGCGGACCCAGCCGAGCTTCTCCTCAGTTGCTTCAGACGACATGGACTTGATCGCTTCGGGACTGATAACGCCTTCGACCACATTGGGGTGCACGCCCACAATGTCGGCCATACGAGCTGCGGTCGACAGCACACGTTTGCCGCCGCCACCAACGATGATCGGAGGGCCACCTGCCTGCACCGGCTTAGGCATGCCGTTCATCTCAGTGATCGTGTAGTGGTTGCCTTCGAGTGAGAACGCATCATCGCCCCACAGGCCACGAAGCACCTTGATGCCTTCGATCATGCGATCGATACGAACGCCCGCACGATCATGGGTCATGCCGGTTTGCGCCTCGTCGGTGGCCCTCCAGCCGGCGCCCATACCGACTTCGAGTCGGCCGTCGCTCAACAGGTCGAGCGTGGTCATTTCCTTGGCGAGATACGCAGGATGACGGAAGTCGTTGGCGAACACGAGCGTGCCGACCCGCAGCGTTTCCGTCGCAGGTCCTCGGGTTACGACTCAGCGAAACAGAGCACCAAGGGCTGCTACCACCACCGCATGTGTGTCATCAGCCGACAGTTGCCGGTGCCGGCGCAAGAAGTCGACCGCATCGAGTTGGGTCAACAAGTCGCCTGCGTTCAGAACGTGTTCGCGTTCTTTGGTGCTGAGCCCTTCGAGTTCCGGCGCAAACTGCAACACGAACTGATCGCGCATGAGTTCACGATTCGAGGCAAGCTCCGCTGCCACCCGCGGATGATGGGCAGCATTAGCCATCGTTGCCCGAAAGGTCGGTCCCGATATTTCGTGCAGCCGGAGCCGCATGGCAACAAAATCGTCTATTCGGTCGGCAACGAATCCTTGGCCGATGGCAGGGAGCAGGACCGCTTCGGCAACCTGTTCGCGGCTACGCACGATGACTGCTTCGAGCAGCTCAGCGGGATCGGCAAAGTACCGATACAGCGACCTCAGTGACAGCCCAGATCGTTTGGCGACTTGTTCGATAGTCGGGAAAAGCGACTCTTCGGCAAACATTTCGAGCACGACATCGAGCACGCTGTTGATGTTGCGCTCACGGCGGGCAACGCGGCCATCGGCAGGGGCTTCCACGTCGTTCATCGCTCTCGACGCTAGCAACCCCCGGTCGCCGAAACGTCGCGCAATCGTGTCCTCCAATTGTTGCCACCCCAGGGACGTCAACAATTCAGTCGAGTGGTTTGGAGGCCCGGATCATTTCTTCTTCAAAGCCGAGGCGTTCGTAAAGCGAGCGGGCCCGGTGGTTGGCGGTCATCACGTTCAAGCTCATCACCGCAGCACCGCGCTGGCGGCCGTCGGACTCGATCTCAGCAATAAGCCGACTGCCGAGGCCATGTCCGTCTACCCGTTCGTCAATAACGACGACCTCAAGATGCACGGCAGGTTGGCCAGTGAAGGAGTCTTCGATCATCGAACCAACAGCAACCGCCACCACTTCTTGTGCAGTGTCGGTGGCGACGCGGACCCACGTCTGGGGGCGCTCCCCCGATGCCCACTCGGCCACGGCGACCCCGTCGTACCGCCACACATCTTCGGTCGTGAGTCGGCGTGGGGCGGGAAAGTCAGCCAACCGGGGAAGTAACTTCTGGATCGCTGCGAGATCCGACACTTCGGCCATACGAATAACGAAGGTGCTCATAGAAGGACCGTAGCTTTCGGCGTTGCGAGTTGAGACGTACCAGCCAGGCCGGGTTGGGGCTTGCCGAACTTGCCGCCAAGCTGGTCGGCGATGTCCATACAACCCGAACTCACCGTCTCTCACACCAGCACCGTCACGCCAGACCAGATCGACGAACTTGGGCACATGAACGTGCGCTGGTACGGCGCCAACGCGGTGGCCGCAACGGCAGCCATGTGTGAACGACTCGGTATCGGCAGCCCTGCACTGCACAGCACCTATACCCGCCATCATCACGAGCAGATGGAGGGCAACCAGCTTGAAGTCCGCAGCGCCGTTCTTGGTGCTGCAGGACATCTGCACCTCTTCCACGAACTCCGCAATCAGACCAACAACGACCTGGCAGCCACGTTCGTGCACGAGTTGGAGCATCCACAAATCGAGACCCCCGGCATCCAACTTCCTGACTATGGCCAGGCCCGCTCGATCGATCTCGGGATCGATCGACTGGCATCGGCGCCATCACTCGATGAGCTCCGCAGCCGTGGACTCGCAACCCGCATCGCACGCACCGTGACAACCGAAGACTCGATGGACGCCGACATCGTGCCGACCTGGCTCACCAACAATCTGATCTGGGGCGGCGAACGCCCTGATGGTGAAACCGATTGGATCCGCGACACCGCAGACGGCGACCGTGTCGCCTTCGCAAGTATGGAAACACGATTGAGTGTGGGTCGGCCAGTAGCCGTCGGAACTCGGATCCAGACCTTCGGTGCCGTGATCGCTCTGGGCACGAAGATCTCACATGACTTGAACTGGGTCTTCGATCTGGATACCGACGAGCTACTGGCGGTGGCTGAAACTATCGATCTGGCATTCAGCATCCCCAACCGCCGCTCCCGCGAAATCCCGCCCGAGGTTCGTGCACGCGAAGAAGCCCGCCTTCACCCTGACCTCGCCCGCTGAACAGTCAGAGCGTTGCCGTGTACTGCGTGTTCACCTGGCAATTGTTTTGACAGAGCAACTAGTGTGAGGCCATGTACTTCGAAGTCAATCGGCAGAACTTTCGAGAGACCCGAGTCGCCGAGCCTGAGCCCCAGCCACTTGAGCCTGGGCAGGTTCGACTGGCCATCGAACGATTCGCAGTAACCACGAACAACATCACATATGCCGTGGCCGGCGACATGCTCGATTACTGGGGTTTCTTCCCCGTCGACGATCAGTGGGGTCGCCTTCCCGTCATGGGCCTGGCCGAGATCACCGAGTCGGCCAACCCGAACATCAACGTGGGCGGCCGGTACTTCGGCTTCTACCCCATGGCTGACCAGGTCGTGATCGATGCGCAAAGCGCAAGCGGCGCGTTCCGCGACGCCGGGCCTCACCGATCCAACCATGCAGTGGTGTACACCGGCTTCCGCAATGTGGCCGACGACCCAGACTTTCGTCCAGAACTCGCGAACGAATACTTGTTGTTGTGGGGCATGTTCATGACCTCGTTCCTGGCCGACGACTACCTGGCCGACAACAACTTCCACGGCGCAAAACAGACCCTGGTGACCAGTGCATCGTCGAAGACATCGATCAGCCTGGCTGCATGCCTGGCCAAACGAGGCAGCCATCGTGCCGTCGGGCTCACGTCGGAACGCAACCGGGCGTTCGTCGAAGGGCTCGGACTGTACGACCAGGTGATCACCTACGACGAGATCGACCAACTCGATTCGTCGGTCGCTTCCGGCATGGTCGACATGGCTGGCAGTGGCACAGTGCGCACCAATGTGCACAACCACTTCGCCGACAACCTGCAGTACTCGCTTACCGTTGGCGCAACCCACTGGGAAGACATGGCGGGCGAAGCCGCATTGCCGGGCCCTACTCCTGAGATGTTCTTCGCCCCCGGCCAAAGCGCGAAACGGGCCAAAGACTGGGGCGCCAACGAACTAGCACGTCGGGTCGATGGCGCCTTCGCCTCGTTACTCGACAGTTCGAGCGACTGGCTCACCGTCGACCACCGCACCGGTGCCGATGGCATCCAACAGGTCTATAACCAACTCGTAAACGGCACGGCGAATCCGTCGTCGGGCTTCATCGTGTCGATGGGAGACGCCGAATGAATATCACTAGTGAACACCCGCTCGTCCTCGCCGGGCAGTACGGCTCGCCATACACACTGAAGATGCGGGCAGTCTTACGTTATCGCCATATCCCGTTTCGCTGGGTTTTGCGGGATTCCAAGTGGGACGACACTCCTACGCCACCGGTGCCGCTGATCCCAGTGATCGTCTACCCCAACAAAGACGGCAGTCATGGTGAGGCCACCGTTGATTCATCGCCCCAGATCATGCGCCTCGAAGGTGAGTTCGCTGGCCGTAGCACGGTTCCGACGGACCCGGCACTGGCATTCATCGACTCGTTGATCGAGGACTACGGCGACGAGTGGGTCACCAAGGCGATGTACCACTACCGGTGGGCCTACCAAGACGACATCGACAAGGCAGGCAAACTGCTCCCCATCTCTCGCAACCTGCAAATGGGTAGCGACCAGGCCCAGCAGATGTACGACTACATCACCACTCGCCAGATCTCGCGGCGTGAGCTTGTTGGATCGACCGAACTGAACCAGCCGATCATCGAGAGCTCCTATGAACGGCTTCTTGACATCATGCAGGAACAGTTCGCCACCAATGATTTCATGCTTGGCGATCGGCCAGGACGAGGCGACTTCGGCATCTACGGCCAGTTCACCCAGCTAGTGAAATGGGATCCAACATCGATGGCAGTGGCAGCCAAACGAGCAATTAAAACGGTGAACTGGACCGATCGCATGGATGACCTTTCCTGGCTGCCCGTCGACGGTGATAGTGGCTGGGTAACACTCGAAGACCTACCAGCAGCCACCCGCAAACTGCTCGCGGAGATCGGTAGCACCTACGCCCCGTTCATGGTCGCAAACGCGCAGGCACTCATGTCCGGCGCCGACGAGGCGGTATGTGAGATTCACGGTCAGACCTACCGCCAAGGGCCGTTCGCCTACCAGGGCAAATGCCTGAAGTGGCTGCGCGACGACTATGCCGCACTCAGCGACGCCGACCGATTGCGTGTCGACGCCGCCCTCGATGGCACCGGTTGCGAAGTGCTCTTCACCTAGCCTCCAGCACGGCCGGAATGGCCGTTAAATGATCAGTCCATCTCGACCAGCTGAGCAAACAGCTGCAATCGAGGCTGCCAGCTCTTATCTCGCTCGCGGTCCTCTTCGTCCGGCGCAACATACCCATGCGCCCACCTACCGCGCCCACCTACGGCGGTCGGACTACTGGCGGGGACTACTGGCGGGACATCTCGGTTTTGGCGGTGGCTTCGGCGTCTTTACGAGAGCGTTGGCCAAGCTGAATCTCGATCTGATGCAACGTGCCGGTGAACGGAAACGTGCCGGTGTACTGCTGTGACACCTGCGAGCCGAAGTCCATACCCACGCTGGCGCCGAGCGATGAGATCATGCGCATCATGAACGGCAACTCGGCGCTTCCGGCTGCTTCACCGTCAATAGCGATCGACATGATGCCGGTCGTGCGACTGTTACGAGCGAGGCTGACACCGAGAACACAATCACCCTCGGGCACCACAATGTCTGACTCGAGCACAGTGCGTTCGTCGAACGAGTTGTAGTCGATCAACAGCCGGTCGTTCTGGACAAAGATCGAGATACCCGAGCTGGCACTGCCGGTTGCCCAAATAACGCCTTCGTCGCCTGCCGCCCGAGTGACCGAGGCAGTCATGTCCCACGAGCGTCCACCTGGTGACGGTGATGGCTGGGCGGGAATCGGCGACATCGGCGGCCGATACACATATGTGCGGTCGAGACGATGCGGACTCGTATCGCTCAGATGAGGAGCGAAGAGCTCCAACCCGCGATCGTCGAGCGGCAACACACCATTACGTTCGGCCTCGCTCCACCACAACTCGATAAGTTCGGTGAGCTTGTCGGGACTGTCACCCGCTACATCATTGCATTCGGACATGTCGTCCGACAGCCGGTAGAGCTCCCACGTGTCGTCTTCGAAGTCGACACCCGCTTGATGGCGAGCGACGGCCTTCCACCACACGCCGTCCTGTTCGACAATCAGCGCTCGCGACCCACCGTTCTCGAAGTACTGAATCGTGTTCGTTGCCGGAGCAGCTGGATCGCTCAGCGTGGAAACGAACGAGTCGCCCGTGACTGGCATCTGGTCGATCCCCTTGAAGACCTCGGGCGCGGTCACACCGAGGATCTCATAGATCGTTGGTGTGATATCGGAGACGTTCACGAATTGGTTGCGCTTGGTACCAGCCTGTGACTGGTCGATACCGGCGGGCCAATGGAACACCATCGGCACATGCACGCCGCCCTCGTGGGTGTTCTGCTTGTACCACTTGAACGGGCTATTTCCGCACTGCGACCAACCCCACGGATAGTTGGTATGGCTGTCGGGGCCACCAATGTCATCCAGGCGATCCATCACGTCATCGGGATCTTCGAGCAAACCGTTGAAGAACTTCATCTCGTGCATGACGCCAAATGGGCCGCCTTCTTGTGAAGCCCCGTTGTCGGCCAGAACGACAAAGATGGTGTTGTCGAGTTCACCCATGTTGCGAATGCCTTCGACTAAACGTCCGATCTGGTCGTCGGTGTGATCCAGGAATGCGGCGAACGCTTCCTGCAGCCGGCAGGCAAACTTCTGGTGGCTCTCGGGCAGGGTGTCCCATGCCTCGACACCTGGATTACGCGGCGCAAGTTGTGTGCCCTCGGGGATCACACCCGTCTTGATCTGACGGTCAAACCAACGCTGGCGGATGACATCCCAACCCTCGTCGTAACGACCCTTGTACTTGTCGAGGTATGCCTGGGGTGCCTGGTGCGGGGCATGGGTTGCCCCAAACGGAACATAGGCGAAGAACGGCCGATCAGGTCGGACACCCTTGCTGTCGCTGAGCATCAGCAACAGCTGATCGA
>Ga0206129_10003709_pt1 | contig 17407 bp, 10 predicted proteins | sample Helgoland_Spring_8_FD_148616 | JGI IMG/M metagenome (GOLD analysis project Ga0206129, IMG submission 148616) | Pelagic subsurface seawater microbial communities from Kabeltonne, Helgoland, North Sea - Helgoland_Spring_Bloom_20160502_2 | ecosystem: Environmental > Aquatic > Marine > Epipelagic ...
GGCGGTGGCGGCGGTGGCGGTGGCGGCGGCGGTGGACCCTGGGCCGCCGATGCAAGTGCAAAAGTTGCAAAAGACCAAGTCGCCATATTTACAGACAAAGGCCGACTAATGTCCTTGTTACGGGGTAAATTACAAAGAATAAATAGTTTACGAGATAAAGCATATATACTTCTCGATGATGTTCCAAAAAAAACACAAAAAATATTGCAAACATTAGATAATTATGAACACCGTTTAGATAAAAATTTACAGATATTAATGAACGCAAATAGTGGGTCAGATTTAGATAAATTTGACGTTGATATCAACAATAAAACAGACTTGGATGCTATTGAAAGAGAACTTTACGACATTAAACAAAGTGTTGTTAAACAACCGTCTGGTTTAAGGATGTCGGCGGCAGTTGGTGTTGGTGATATTTTAAGTGATGATGATAGTTTAAGTGATGATGATAGTTTAAGTGATGATGATATTGGAGGCGGATCAAGTAAAATTCGCACAGCCGCTCTTTTATATAATTTGAGACAAGAGAAGAAAACATTGGATGCATTGATGAATAATTTAGATTCAATAGATTTTCCAAGTTACATAGGAACACATGTATCTTTGTTAATAAAAGAAATACGGCGGCTAAAAGATATCTGTCTTTCGAATCACCAGATAATAAAGAAGGCCAGAATACCGTCAGATTTAACAAATATTGTTGATATCGATGTCATAATAATCCATCTTCAAAAGCAAATTTCAAAATTAATATCTCATGTTAATCAAAAGAAGCAGCGAGCATATTCAACCATTCCACTACAATCTAGAAATATTCGAGATGTTTTGTTAAACCGCCAACAAAAAAATCCGTTTAGGCCTACAAATATAGTAGAACAGACCATGTTTAATTATGATTGGCAATATGAAAAAGATTCCTCTGGCGCAAAGGATTCAGATCAGCTCGCTTTTACTGGTACTTCTGAACAAAATTTATTTAATTCTCCTGCTCGTCAAGACCGAATACAACAATTTTTTAACGGGAATTTAAGGAATAAAATTGGAGAATGGTTGGTGATTGAATGGATAGATGGTATTTTTTTGTGTCAAATATATGCAATAGATGCCGCCAATTCGCGTATTCATGTTGAATATACAGATGGTAGTACGCGTATGTATGAAATTTCTGACAATAAATTATATATATTAAACACTAGTGGCAAAATAACACGGACAGGAAAAACTACTACATTATTAGACGTATTTGGTTATATTGCGGCCCCTGTGAATTTAACTCCACGTAAAACTGAGCATGAATATCTAAGACGCGGTTGGGAAAATAAAGTTAATAATAAATGGCAGATGTCGAATAAAATAAGAAAAAGACAAGATTTTCGGATAGACAATATCAACAAAATGGCCACATCATCACAAAAACAGAACCAGAAATTAGGGAGTGTAATGCTGCAACTAAAATCAGGAGAGTATGAGTTGTATCTCATTTCAGGACCCGTGGCCCACACAGACGAATATAATTTAATAGGTGTTGGGGTTTCTAGAAATATATCTTCTAAAATTGATTGGTCAACGCGGAAATTAGATGTAAATAAATCTACAATTGTCGATGCTTGGCCTATAAATCGGCCAACAAGTTCAAGTGGCGGCGGTGGTGGCAGTGGCGGTGGCTCAAGTAAAATGACTCAATCGCCACAAGGCGCAACGAAAATACCAAATTCGCCAAGCGCGCCCGTTGCATCAAAAACTGCCCCCCTGAGTAATGTATGGGAATACAGAGATAATGATAATCAGTATAAACCATATGGAGCTAATGCGTGTGTAACAATAAATGAACAGGTTAAAAATCATAATTATGGCCAATTTGCAAAAAAATTTACTGTTAGTTCCGACACTCACACATTTGATGTCATTCTAATCGATGAAAATGAAGGAAAACAAAGTGGAGCATTAAATACGCGCCATATTCGACGACAAGGCGTTTTGAAACAACAATCAACAACGTCAGTATCGCCATCTGCTTCAATGTCGCCATCTGCTTCAAGTCCAGGAAGTTATAGCGGAAATGCAGTACAGGATTTTCAAAAAAAACCTTGGACCAATTCTTCAAATCCAAGCAATTTGACGCGCGCCGAATGGTTTGCAGATACGTGTTTAAAAAATGGCACTACTGGCAATTGGGAATGGGACACACCATATGAAATGACTCTAAATAGTCCTCGTGGTTTTTCTGACGCCGACAAAGGGAAATTAGGAGAAGACCCCATTTATTTGTGGGAATACCGTGGTCTAAATGCAATGGAACATAGAAGTAATGGTAGAGGAAGAGACCTTGAGTTTATTGGGTTTTTTAGATTTACCGGTAATAGATGTGGAAGAGGTCCGAATGATTTAGTAGACCACACATTACAAAATGTTAAAAGACTACGTAAGAAATACGGCAAAATTAAAATGAACGTACTATATCATGCAACAAATAAAATCACACTGGTCGATAAGATTTTACCGACAAAATTTATTGGAGCATTCAGTTCAACTGCAGTGTATGGGAAAGGTACTTATTTTGCAATGGGACCCTATATTGATTATACATTTGGTAATAATATATATGGAAATCCCTATGCATCATGGGGAGGCAATAACGTGGACGGTTATGCATATATTGTTGTGTCTCATGCTGCTACACGTCCTTCACTTGTTTCGGACATTAGTTCAATGAACAATGGGTTTATGGGAGATAATAGTGAACGTTACATAACTGGAGGTTCTCTGGGAGATACAATAAATATGGAGTTACCGTTAAGGAACAGAGAAATCGTATATGGCGATAAATATGATAGGAATGACTCGAGTTCTGGATGTCCAGTTGACGACCTGATTTTTGTAGTTGGAGTTGCGGTTTTTAAACTTTAAAAAATATCAGTATATATATATATTTTATTAAACTGTACAAGTAATGATACATCAATTTATTTCCGCTGAACCAAAACGAAATAGAAGTTTACCTAATTTATCTAAAGAGGCAAAGCAGGAATTTATAGCTATTCTATCTATTAATTCTTTATTCGTTTTAAAAATGAATAACACTGTAAATTGGGACCGCACGATGGATAAATTATGGGCGGAATACACGACAAATTCGGCTAAATACCCCAACATTGATAAATTTTTAGTTATGTGTTCAAATGATGCAACTATATTTTTTTCCCCAAGACAAGTTTTTGGTAGGAAAATGTATAATGTCTTTTCAGCTTCTAAAAAGAGGCCGAAAATGGGCCAAATAGCCACTGCTGCTGTAAATTCAGCCGCTGGCGCCGCCGCCACGATGACGGGCCAAATAGCCACTGCTGCTGTAAATTCAGCCACTGCTGCCGCGATGCCTCCTCCTGCCCCAAGAAAAAAGAAAAAAAATACAAAAAATTGTCCCGATTGTAATGCATTATATGGAAATGCTAAACAAAAATGCAACCAATGTGGCCATGATTTTAGAAAAGACCCTAAATCGGCGGCCGCACAACGTGGTGCTCAACAGCGTGCACGCCGAAAAGCCATGCAAGTTCCAAGTACAAGTTCTGCGTCATCTTCTGCAAGGGCGCCACCTGGTGGGTTATTCACGGATTCCGACACAGATTCTGACTCGGATGACGATGATACACATGATATTTGGATTCAAATTTGCCGAGTTGCATCTAAATCAAACGAATTTTATATCAATATATCAAACTATCTCAAAGATAAAAAGTCTGTATCTAACTGGCCATGGCAAATTAATTTTAGTAGTTCACGGCCCAATAGTTATGTTATTAACGCGTTTGTTCAATGGGTGAATATATCAGGGTTGACACAGAGGCATTTGAGAACATGTATACAAAATGTACAATCAAATGTAATGGGCACACGTGTAAAATTTAAATCGGCGGAAGAAATAAAAACATCTATAGTAGATGTTTTAGATAAATACCAATTAATTTGGACGCCTCAGTTAAAACCACCGGGTATTCTAAAACCATTGAGTGTTCCTTCTGGTAGAGGAGGCGCTTCAAGTTCTTCTTCCGGTGGCGGAGCTTCTAAATCTGCTAGTTCCTCGAGTTTTTCTTCAAGGTCTTCTTCCAGTGGAGCTAGTTCTTCAAGGTCTTCTTCCAGTGGAGCTAGTTCTTCAAGGTCTTCTTCCAGTGGAGCTGGTGCTTCGAGTGTTCCTTCTGGCGGAGGAATAAAACTCCCTATTACACCGACGACCGCCAAACAATATTTTAAGGCGGCATTGTGGAACTATTTTGTATACATTTTACAACAAGGGGAACTTGGCGGCGGAATGGCACGAACTCGTGCGCTAAATGCCCGCGAAAATTTGAGTAAATCGCGCAAAAATTGGAAAAATTTTGAAAAATTTGTGTTATGGGGAATTCGAACTTATGATATTCCGATATCAACTCTAAGAAAAGATGTGACAAAAACGTTAACTCTTTATAGTAAAATAGACCCTTTCATATCTATCATTCAAGATATTCGCAAAAATCATCAGTTGACAAATCATTGGATAAATCATCCAATAATGATAGAGTTTAAAAAAGCAATTGAATGGGCATTGAAAAATAATTACAGATTGCCACCACTGCTGAATTCTGCGCCACCGCCACCTTCTGCTTCTCAAAGGCAACCATGCTGGCCAAGTTGTGGTAGCGCCGGTGGCGCTAGTAAACAAAGCGGTGGTCCCCCGTCCCAATCTTCACAACAGGCTAGTGTACCCGCCAAGGCAATTACATTGGATTTGTATCAATATAATGCTCTTAAACTGGCCATTGACAAACATATTACTAGCAAAGACCCAGCTGTGTTGATGTTGACAACAAATAATATGGCCTATTTTCAAGTTTTATTTAGAGATAAAGAGTTTCAAAAAGATTCTAATTTGCCAGCAGATATATTAAATCATCCGAAGTTTGTTGATTATATATACAATTTGGCAGTGAAACATATGTATACGTTTTGGTTATGGAAAGATGATGATAATTCGTTCAAAATTGTCGATAAAGGCAATAGTATGATAATAAATGAAAAAAATATCCATAGTACAGATGCCCGCATTACGTTGCCAAATAACCATCAGGTAACCATTATTTATTGTAATGAAGATGAAGCCATTCAAGATGGAAGCAGTTGGTATAGATATTTTTGCAGAAAAACATTAAACAAAAGATATGCAGGGGGAAATGTAAGTGCACCGGGTCATAACGCAGATTTAAATGTACAAAAACGCCAAATACAAGCTGCAAAAGTCGCGTATGGCATGATTAAAGCTTCACTTACTGGTAGTTCTTCGAGTTCTTCTTCTGGTGGCGGAGCTTCAAGTTCTTTTTCTGGTGGCGGAGCTTCTAAATCTGCTGGAGCCTCTAAAACAGTTGATACGTCATGTCCAACTACTTTTACGGGCAGTACGACGGTTACAAGTCATTTAATATCCGAATATACCCCGTTAAATACCACTATAAATGTCTGGATTACAACCCCGGACACACTTTCTGGACAATATGTTTATTCTGGTTTTGTAGATAACAAACCAATGTGGATCGGGTCAATCACTCTTGCGGCCGTATACATAGTATATCATAATGGCCGATATATTATTGCGGCAGGTGGGCAAATTTTATATGAATGTGTGAAATTATTTAAGCCAAACGAGCCGGTATTGTCCAATGTCGGTTGGAAACGAACACAATCGCCAATGGCAGCTTCTATGGAAGAAGATATCATCGTGTACTATGAAAATTTATCTGGAGATGGACCGTGCTCCATAAATGATTTATATGTACAAACTTGCAATAATCCCTCTTCAAATATGCCAGTGTGGGGAGATGTTAACCAAGCGGATTTAATACAATTTCGCAAGCAGCACACAAAATACGATTGGTCGCTTGGTAGCCAGCGTGTTTCCTCTCGTAATGCGCGCGTACCTCGTCTTATTTCGAGAAGAATGTATAATAAAATAAATACTTATAGACAGTGGATTGGCGATTCTCAAGGGTTTCCCACCACCGCAAGAGGGCCAAGTGGTCCCAAGATAGCGGGTACTTGGTCATGGGAATTGCCCAAAGTTCTTAGAGAGGGAATTCCTCCAGACGATTGGTTTACTAATGTTGATGACAAAAAATTATATAGTGCCAATTTAGGTTCCGCGGCCCAAGAATTTTTCGATAGATATCGTGATAGACACTCATTTGTGGGTTTTTTCCAACCAGATAAAATAAAAACAACGAGTTGTGGGTTTATTGGTCCAGATGGTAATTATCAATGTGGAATAACACCTAAAGCTTTTTTTGGTGGAATGATGCATAGATTGAAACGCGAAAAAGAATTAAATGGAATCAGTAACCCAAGAATGAGTATTATATATCATGCTACAAAAAGTGAGGATATATATAAAAAAATTGTATTGGGTGATTTCAAAATGATGGCGGATGCTGCAACGGCTCGTTTATATGGTAACGGCGTATATGCTGCTATACATCCATATATTAATTATTGTATAGGCGGCGTGGCCAATAATAAGGTAACGTATGCGTCTGGCTTGGGTCCAAACAATAATTATTATGTGGTTATTGTTGCTAATGCGGTCTCGCGACCAAGTTATTATACGAATAGAGGTACTTGGGTCCAACCCGACTCCCGTAATTTTTTTACAGGTGGGTCCGTTGATGACAACGGGTTTGATTCTAGTGGGAATAGCGTCAGGCCACTTCCGTTATCTTTAGACAATCGAGAGGTTGTCTTTTTCCAAGATTCTGCTTCGAATTGGTCTCATATTATAGGGTTGGCAGTTTTTGCAATAAATTAAGTTAATAATTTTAATTCCTCTATAATTTTTTCTTTATTTTGTAATGTATTTCCTAAATTTCCTGCGACTGTATCACACAATAAACGAACGCCTATGGCCGATTTTTCAGTTTGGTGGTCAATTTTATCTACTTTTGATGACATCACCACCAACATCGTTTCTACATTCGCCACGTCCCTTTTAATTTCTGCAGTTTTGGTCAATATAGTTCGTTCTATGTCGTCTAGACGCTTTTCTACAATGCCAAACTTTTCTAATACTTTTTGTTTGACATTGACTAAAGCTTTCGATAAGTCTGTAACTTGTGTTTGTAAGGCATTATATGCCTTTTTAAATTGTTGGGAACTCACATAATGACGCCCTCCAACCATATACAGTAATCCAGCACCTAAAATACCAAGTGGGATATATTTTGTATATTGTTCATTGGAATGATTGACAACTACGGTTGGTGATGTCAATATAGGCGGCGGTGTAAAGGTTGGTAGTGGGCCATCGTAACGTCTATATATTTCATATCCGGCCGCCCCCGATGCAATTAAACTACAAGAGCGCAATATAGCAATGGTTGTCATTTTTTATAAATATAAATATAAATATATACTTTAATTTTTTAATAGTATATATTTATATTTATCATGATAAATCATGGCTGCTCCCGCTCCTCCTCCTCCGGCGCTATTAAGACAACATATTCGTATACCAGAAATAATACAAGAAATTAAAAATCGTATTTTTATGGGCGATTTAAATCCCGAACAAATCGTTTCTAAAGCAATATGTGACGAAATACACGCCGGAGAATATTTTTATAACGAAATAGAAGTTTTATTAACACGTTTAAACGAAGAAGATGTTGATTCTATTTATATTAAATATAATAGTAAGATGTATAATTTACTTCAATATGCTATTATTATGGATAGACCCAATTGGGTTCGTCAATTATTATATTTTGGCGCAAGAACACTACCTACAGAATCAGATGATAATTATCCAAATCATGGATGGGGTTTATATTTAGATGCGTGTGACGATATTAAAGATGTTTTTGCAGAGCCCGAAATTATAGATATTTTTGGAGGAAATCAAATTGAAAGTATTCAAGAAACAGCAAATTATATTGACAACAGAGCCGATAATAATTAGAATATCTATCAAAATAGAGAATATAATATTATTATATCATGAACTCTTCTCCTTCTATTGATTGGTCCAAACACGATATCAACAATACATCTGCGCGTTTGTGCGCAGATACACTGTATACAAATCTCCAGAAACACCAGGAGAGTCTTCTGGACGGGTCAGTTGGGCCAATTAAGCTCCCGTTTTCTTCGGGAGGCACCGGGTTTCTATTAAAACCAACCCAAGACGCATCTTTTCGAATTTATATATGGAATGGTCCGCGCATGGTTGCAACAAACGAAATACAGCTCCAATCGCGTTCTAGTTATGCTCAGAACATTGCGACTGTCGTAAAGGGTCTCGACGTGTCCAAAAGTATATATAAAAAGACATTGAATGACGCTCTTACAAAGAAATTAAAGGCGGACCCATCTCCAGCGATTATTGCGCTGTGTATGTTGTCTGGAGAAGAAGTTGCTGTTCATGCGGCCGAATATCTTGGAAAACTCGATTCTGTCAGCGAAAAGGCGATATCCACCGTACTCATGTATGGAGAAATGATGGAAAATTCGGAACAAATGCTTTTTTTGCTATTTAAACACTTGTTAGACAATAACAATGAATTTCCTAAACAGATATTTTGAACAAATATTCAGTATTTAAATTTATATATATGAACATATAATGTCTTCTAAGAATTTATTGACTGTTAAAGAATTTAACAAAGAACTTGGCATTGAATTCAAAAAAAAAAAAAATAATTGGGCATCTTGGTTACGACTAAGACTACAAACAACCGACCCAAAAATCCTTAAAGAACATGAAAATAGCATTGACGTATTTGCAGAAATTACACCTGAGATTCTTGAAGAACTAAAACAGCGTTATTCCGAATTGTACGTATTGGATATACAGGGTGGGCTTTCTTTAGCATTAAGAGCTATATCAGACCAGAACACCAGCTTTTTAAAAGTATTGTTGATAAAAAAGAATTTCAAAAAAACTTTATTTATTGAAAAACAATTAAGTGGTGTTCAACATTCAATTGGATATAATATTGTTATACACCGTGAAAATATTATTATAATTGAAACACGGTATTGTGCACATTCAGATTTATTTGACAAAATAAGTTTTTACTTAACCAACGAGATAAAATATGAGAATGAAACTGGCAATATATTCAAATGGTGTCACCAATTAAAAACAGGTCTTAAAGAATTACACGATCGAGGATTATATCACAATGATATAAAATCAGAAAATGTCATATTGTGTGATGATGATGGCGAATTAAATGTCTATTATATAGACATGGATGACGTTGATTATTTTGAACACGATAAAACAGAAATGACACTTTATATAAAAGGAACACGCCAGTTTACACCGGAAATTGTGGTTGGTTTAAATGGACAAAAATTAACCAAAAATGTTTGGGTATTTTTTAAAACATACATTGATTTAGTTCAAACCCATATTTTAATGTGCCAACTGTTGGAAGCATTTCTATATGCTTGTTATAAAAACGAAGACCAAGCCTGGAATCTATTATCGCCCGAACATACTTCAAAATGGTTACCTCGTGAACATGTTTTAGGTACAAAAATAACATTTATTGAACAATATTTTAAACGTATTAACTCGCCCTTTGTGCATATTGTACAGAATGCTAGAGAATTGATACATTGTCAACAAGAAGTATACAACATTATTATAGAAGAAGAACAACAATCTTCTATTGAAGGATACATGACTAAATGGGAAACTATGCTCTTACCTTTAGAAAGCGTTCAACGTGGTGAGCAAAAAGAAGAAGTTGCAGCAGAATCAGGAGTTGTTACGGAAAAACGTACCATATATAAACAATTTATTAGTTTCTAAATCCTTGAAATTCTGGGTCTTTTATTGCCCAATACTCTAGTTCGTCTTGTAACGCAGGTCCTGGTATCCCGTCAGCGTCTTCATTTAAAATAACCACTGGCCTGTATGTCCAACCATTTTCGGTGCAAAAATCCCGTAAAACCGTTGTCACAACTGCTCCATGAAGGCCGTATTTATTTGTAAATGTATGACCCCCAATGTTTGCTTTATTCTTTATGACTTCTAGATACATAGGTTTTATATTTGATTGTAGTGCAAATTTTCCATATATTCGATTACAACTGTGTTTACTCTCAAAATCATTAACGCAATAGCCTTAACGTTGGCAAAACTACCTTCCTTTTCGGCGTCTCCGTCGTTTGCAATGTAATAAGAAGTTTTAACTAAATTACGTTTTTGAAAAGTCCAACCCCATTTTGAACCATCTACCGGCGCAATTTGCGTGATACCGGAAGTATGACCCTTTAAATGCGCAATAGACCTTGGTTTGCCCTCTAACCCTAACACGGGTACGTCAACAAATGTAGCTTTAACTTGTTCTTTTATTTCTCTATAACCTGGGAAATTTTCATCAATTTCCAATGTTTTTGTTGGAGCATCTGTCTGAGTAAAAGTAGCCATTTTAATTACACAATAACCTATTTAAATATATTATTTTTGTATAAAAATGATTCGCTATACAAATTGGACAAAAAAGCCTAAAAATTGTATAACTGCATCGAAACTCTTGAAAAGTTGTCTTTTAAAAGCAGAATATAAATCTGCTTGTAATATATATAAAAATATCATTGTTAAATGTAAACCTAAAGGAACGTTATTTAAAATTTAATCTCTTTTGCGTTTATTACCTAAAAAAGGCTGTAGGTCATTCAACCATGCCATTTTAGGCGTTGTAGCTTGTAGCGAAACCATAATAGTCTGTAAATCGCGTTGTTTAGCCCTTAGTTTGCGTATAGATTCTTGTGTCATAGAACGCATGGGCATATCAAACAAATCTTTATAAGGAGATTCCAAACCAATAGCTTGGAGTTGTTGTGTAATAGAAGCGTCGTCCATACTCGAAACATCGTTTTCAAGCATCCATTGAATCCACTTTTCCTTCCTTTTAGATTTGTTGATATCCTGCTGCACTGTTGCGATTTGACATTGAATTCGAATAGCATACTGATTTAAACGTGCAGGTGCCCACTCTTCCAATATTTCATAGACATCTGTATAGTGTTTAAGTTTATGTTGTGTGTCAAACAAGACAAGGTTGTTCAATACGATTTTTTTGCGAAGTTTGAAATGATTTTCGAGGTCCGTTGGCAGTGGTTTATTAGTATTGACAATCAACTGAACCTTTGTATCAGTTGATTTTTCTTGAAGCCGAGTAAACCAAGACTGTCTGTGGAGCCAATCTTTATAATTTTGCGTCCATACGCCTGGTGGCAATTCCGTGATAACGGCCTTTGTATTGCCTTTTTTCTCAACGACACCTACAAATTCAAAGCCTCCTTCGACTTGTTCGACGCGGCCAGTAAACCCACGAACCCAAGGCGTCAATGGGCGCGTGGAAAATGCAGTTTGATATTGCATCCAATCGCGTAGTGTTTGTGCCAATTGGATAGGGTTAAAACTGGGAATGTGTGTAGAATATCCTGTAGCAATGCCGTGAGCACCATTAACCAAGGCCCATGGCAAGACTGGTGTATAGTGACGAGGTTCGATATTTTGCCCGTCTTCTTCTTGATAGTGTAGAATGCCGTCGTCTTCTTCTTTGAAGACCTTTCTGGCATCTGATGTCAATTGCGTGAAGATATAACGCGGTGAAGCGTGGTCCGCGCCGCCCATAAGACGTGTTCCAAACTGACCATTGGGTTTTAGAAGATGAATGTTATTGGACCCTGTAAAATCTTGTGCCATTTTGATAATAGTCCCATTGAGGCTTGCTTCTCCATGATGATAAGCGGTGGTTTCACTAGTATATCCGGAAAGCTGACCTACTTTAATTTCGTCTTTTAGATTGCGCTTGAGACAGGCAAACAACACTTTACGTTGTGAGGGCTTGAGTCCGTCCCAAATAGAAGGTACGGCCCGTGCTACAGAAGCAATGCCGAATAACACCAGTTCTTTATCGACAAAATCAGTGGCGTTTTGAGGCGTCACGAGTCCAGCATCATCTGCAGGATTAGATAGCCATTGTCTGCGGTCTGAGGCTCTTGCACGCCTAAAAGCTCTATCAATGGACTCTTCTTGGCCTTGTGTGTATGAATATGGAATGACATACTTGTCAAGCTGGCCAAAATAACGTTTTGAATCTTTTGCTGTGGATGTACCCAAACCTTTGAAATATTTTTGTTTCCAAGTATGGTGGTCTGTAGTTTGTTGTTTCCATTGTTCGTATTCAGGCACACTGAAGAATTCGAGATTCTGCTGACGTTTAGTACAGCGCACAATAGGTGTCTGAAAGACTTTAATAAACCCGGGACGTTTCAAAAGGGAAGGCGCATACACATCAAGCCAATTAATAACCAATCCTTTAATATGAGAACCGTCCACGTCTTGGTCTGCCATAATCATTACAGAGCCATATCGAAGCTTATTAATGTCTTGGGGCTGAACACCAGTGATGCCCAAAATCTTTCCCAAATTTCCAATCTCAGCATTCTTCGAACGTTGTGCCAAAGAAGCATCTCTAACGTTTAGAAGTTTACCTTTGAGTGGGAATACCCCATAATGGTCTCTACCAACGACAGAGAGTCCGGCAATGGCCATTGTTTTGGCAGAATCTCCCTCTGTCAGAATCAATGTGCATTTAAGTGAATCAACTCCACCGGCTTTATTCGCATCATCCAATTTGGGAATGCCATTTAGACGTTTCTTTTTGGCACTTGTATTGGCCATTTTTGTTTGAGTACGGCGTGCCACATAATCTACAATAGTATCGATAACCTTGCAGCGTCCCAGAGCCTTTTTATGAAGTGCTGTCCATCTCGGAAAGTATTCTTGAGGTCCAAAATCTTTGGGAAGTGTTGCCAAACATTCTTTTGCTTGAGAATCAAACGAAGGATTTACTACCAAAGCGTTGACCATAATATGGACATGAGGACGTACGTCTGTTAGACGAACTTTAATACCTTTGCACTTCTTAGCGGCTTCTTGGCGAAACCATGAATGAACCACCGACTCCATGACTTTAACATGTTCGCCACCTCTTTTTGTAAACATACAATTGACATAGGAGGGTACTTGGATATCTTCTTCCGGATTAGCAGGGAAAACAGCCACCTCCCAACGGCTATTCAATTGAATATGGACCGATTTACCCGGACAAAACATATTGGCATATGCTTTAAAACTAACAATAGGAACAATACTATCGTTGAAATAAACACGAATATCACGCGGAGTTGTTCCCGCTATGTCATAGACGCATCTCTTGACCATTTGGCGGTAATCTTCATCCGGTTGAGAAGAAAAAAAAGCAAAATCTGGTGAAAATTCCACCAGTGTATAGCTGTTTTTGGCACGGTCTTTTGTTACAGATGTTTTTGTAGAATCGCGCATATGGTTTGTCCATGTCTTCTTAAAACGGGCATGATTTACAGAGTCAACGCACTCTACATGAAAACGAGTGGACAAAATATTTGCAAGTTTGGCCCCATAACCATTGCGGCCACCCACAATGCGCTCCTTAGAGTCATCGTAGTTTCGGCCAGTTAAAAGCTTCCCAAATACCGCAGCAGGAATATAACCTCCGTTTTTAGTATGCTTGACGACTGGGATGGTTGTGCCATTGTTTTTAACCACCAAAGTGCCATCATCTCTTAGCCATACGTCCACGCGCGTGGTACCACGAAATCGATTGTCAGCAGCATTGGTTAGAATTTCTACTATGGTCTTAAGCAAACCTGGCGAAAAGGTAACTTCTTCCAACACCATAGAACCGTCCTTTACAACATATTCGGTACGTGTTTCTGGTTGTACTCGACCAATGTAATTGTCTGGGCGTAGTTCCACATGCTCAACATGTGTCAAAGATACATATTCTTCAGACGCGGCTTTTGTAGATGGGGTTGATGAGGCCATTGGAATAGATACAGTAGCCATTATACTTGGTTTATATAATAGGAATTAGTTTAGAGATAGAATAAGATAAGAATTTTATTTTTTTTAACCCTAACCTTACATACCATCAAAACGAGTCGCCGACTGGAGTTCCGGCGTCTCTGAATCATTTTCAACGCGGTCAGAACCCGTCAGAGAATATGCCACAGGCTTAACCGTGCCAAAATGGGCCTCTACGGCATCATAATAGGACTTCGGAAGCCCTGTATACTTCTTGTGGCCCGCACAATGACGCAGGGCCCAATCACGGCGCTTCCAATCCTTACCAATAGACTTGGCGGACATTTGATAGTAATCGCCCTGGCCACAAGTAAAGCAGGCCGCTACAGTTTTGGTAAACCACCTCACGACGCCCCCCTTCTTCTTCTCCATCGGAACAACAATAAACGAAGCTTTCGAGACGTCCATAGGACTCAAATCTTCCATCTTTCCGGCCGGCTTGGCATCCTTGTACCAGCTGAAAAGCATTGGAATATGAAAGCCAACCTTCAAACAATTGACCATGCCACGCGAAGGACTGTTTTCAGGGCCCCGTTCGATGTCTCCATGGCGGCCAATGCCTCGCAGCTTGTCATAGTACTTGTTAAGCTCATGATACTGGTCATAAATCTTGTATCCGAACGGTCCAAACATAGCGGCACAACGCCAGCGGAACTTTTTCAGTTCCAAAAAGGCCTCGTACGAAAAGAAAGTGAACTTGATGTTCGCGTTCTTCGGGTGGCTAGCCTGCACACCATGCTCAATCGCTTCTCCATCCTCTTCTGCGTCTGTAATGCAACAGTTATGACGCGCTAGCTTGTTCTGCTGACCATGGGTAGGATTTCCATCTTTATCAAAGGGTTTGGCACGACGAGACCACTTTAGTTTGTCCATTTCCTTGGCCTCCAATTGCTTGTAAAGCAAGTCCATGTCGATACCAAGCTGCTGGCCAAAGTTACGAGTCACTAGGACGTTCGCCTCCTCCACAGGAGAACCATCGCGCATCGTAGCACCGTCGGGAAGCATCTGGTTGAGTTCAACCACTTCAACGCCTTCGAAGCCAAGTTCGGTTAGAAAGGCGGCCAATAAACGGTTTTCCGCAGCAGACCATTCGCGCACAGGCGTTGATGGAGGTCCCAAGAGTCTCTTATACTTATCATAGATAGCCAAGAACTCTGCGATGCTTTTAAGAGGCTTTCCAGCGTCTGAAAGGGCCGCCGTAACTTCAAAAACGAACTCGTCACGAGTGATATGGCGAAGTTCACATTTTGTTTTTTTAGTTTTTTTTGCAGCATTGATACCGGCTACATTGTGTGAAGCTTTGCGCTTCGAACTAGGCCCAGAAGATTCCTCGCGGGAAGACGATTCGTCTGAGGTAGTTTTTAGGTCCATGGCGCTTGGAGAAGAGCCAGAAGCCATAGGGTCGGTTGACGTTGTAGTTGTGTCCATAGTTTGTGAAGTGTCCATAGTTTGTGAAGTGTCCATAGGTTTTGTAATGAATTGGAAATAGATTTTGTATAAAATGAATGGCTGTGAGAAAAATCCACAGGATATTCATAATTAGAATATATAGTTTTAATTCAAGTAAGTAAATGTTATTGCGTATTTGTCTAATCGTAGCCCAATTGCCTTGGAAATTTGGACCTTATCAGCAGCAAATGTATTTATTAAGTCACCAATTAGCAAATAAAGGCCATGACATTCTGTGGATGCCATATAACTTACAATTTGATGAACAGTTATATTCTTCTGAACAAATAAATGAAATAAACCCGGCGCCTTCGACATTTAATCATAGTTTTATCACATACGCAGGGTTTCAGGGTTCCTATATTCGCACAAGTACAATGAATCGTTTGGCCCAACAATATGATGTGGATGCTTATATTACACTTACAGATGTCGAAAAAATAATTAGAGACGATAATCTAATTATACCATCTATTGCATGGCATCCACACCATTTTAATACATGGACACCTCTAGATTCTTATATTCTCCATGGATTTACATCAGTTGCATCACTGGCGCCCGGAAAACAACATTTTATACCGCATATCGTCGAACCCGTTGAACCAACCATTCAATTACCACGAGACAAAAATACATTTATGGTACTGTTACAAGGAGGCAATTATGAAGAATTTGACCGCAAGGGGTGGGAAATATCACTTCAAGCTTTTGCAGAATTTCAAAAACAAGTTCCAAATAGCCACTTATATATCCATTCAGTCTCTAAAGTAGCCATCATGGAAAATAACAGAAACCAAAAAGCTCCTTGGAATGTTCCAAATCCTGGTCAACCGCTTCGTTATTTATTACACTTGTTAAATATCACAAATTATACATTAGACGAACAAATTCATTCCGCAGAACACATTTCAGCATTAAAACAGTCTGCAGATGTCTGTTTACACCCTAGTCGTGTTGAAGGATTTGGAATGAACGTGTTAGAGTGTCAGTATTTTGGTACTCCAGTGATTACAACAAATTTCACGGCTATGAGCGCCTTTACACATTTTGGCCATGCTATTCCGCCTTTACAATTGTCTTATTATTTGAGGGGGTTTTTAGCAGTACCAGATATATCCGGTGTTACAAAAGCACTCCATGATATTTACAACGGAGTGTGGAACGGCTCTGCGTCATCGGCCAAAGAATGGATTCTAAATGATTTTTCTGCAAAACAAGTTGGCAATGCATTTCATAGACTATTACAAAATAAAACATTAGTCAAATTTGATTCGGGAATAAGGCGTGTTACAGCTAATTACATGGATATAATTGGAACGAACGAAAACAGACAATGGACAATGTTTGGAAATATTGATATAATACCTAATGTTTCAAATAACAGCGATGTCATTCGGGTAAATAAAAAAGGTGCAATTGTAGCAATCATGGTAAAAAATTGGGTGTTATTAAACATACAAATACAAACAGTATGGGTTCCAAAGCTATTAAATACCATCATAGCGTCCCCAGATGTTCTTGTAACGGATATGCATATTTGAAGAAATTTCCAGGAATTTTCAGGAAGCATGACAGCCATTCATTCGATAGACATTCTATTCTCACAACCAGTGATTCATCGCCTACCACACATTACAACTACTACTTCACGTCCACCACCACACACCACCCATCACACCATGTCCATGTTTGCCGTTCTCGCTGATGACTACACCAACGAAGTCCAAAACACCCCCCAGAAGACTCGCACGGCCGAGCCGACCATGCTGGACCGTGTCACGGCCTCCAACTCGTTCGAACTCACCCCGGGCCACGTCGGCATGTTCCTCGGAGCCAGGCACAAGTATGTGATTCAGGCTCGCGAGCATATCCAGACCGAGACCAAACTTCGACTCCACCACTCTGTGTCAGAGGACGGCGTTGTGGCCTTCCACTTCCGCGGAGCGATTCACAAGAAGAATCTGCTTCGTCTGGCCTACCGTACGCTCTTCAACACGCTCGGCA
>Ga0206129_10003720_pt1 | contig 17393 bp, 18 predicted proteins | sample Helgoland_Spring_8_FD_148616 | JGI IMG/M metagenome (GOLD analysis project Ga0206129, IMG submission 148616) | Pelagic subsurface seawater microbial communities from Kabeltonne, Helgoland, North Sea - Helgoland_Spring_Bloom_20160502_2 | ecosystem: Environmental > Aquatic > Marine > Epipelagic ...
ATCCAAGTTTGAATAAACTTATGAATGAAAATGAACAAAAAATTGTGCAAAAAAAAAATAAGATTAATAAAATGAAATTTAAAAAAAATATTGTTTTAAATGTAAAAAACTTTTCATTTAATAATGACAAAATTTTTTTGCTTCGGAATGTAAATATTGATATAAAAAAAAATTCTCAAATTGGTATAGTTGGAAAAAGTGGAAGTGGGAAAAGTACAATTATAGATATATTGTGTGGTTTCCAAAAAAATAAACTTTCAGAATTAAAGGTAGATGGTGTAAATATATTGAACTCTAATAATCTGGCAGGTTGGCAAAATTTGATTGGTTATGTTCCTCAAAATATAGTTATCTTCAATCAATCACTGAGAGAAAATATATTATTTGGATCTGATAGAAAAATTTTTAATGATGATGTTTTAAACAATTTGATAAAAAAAGTTAATCTAGAAAAATTTGTAAAAAAAGAAAATAATGGACTCTCTCAAGTTTTACGACAAGATGGGCAAAATATTTCTGGTGGTGAAAAACAAAGAATTGGTATAGCTAGAGCTTTAACTAATAATCCAGAATTGATAATACTAGATGAAGCTACAAGTGGCCTAGATTATGAAACAGAAAATAATATTCTTAAAACTTTAAAAAAATTAAGAAAAACATCCATTATAGTTTCACATAGGTTAAATGCTTTAAAAAATTGTGATAAAATATATTTAATAAAGAATAAAGAAATTATTTTATTAAAAAAAAATAAATTAAAAGAATACTTTGAAAGATAATTACAAAATTTTAATTCCTGGAGGCACAGGTTTTATCGGCTATCATTTATGTTTATTTTTTGTATATAGAATATTCTGTTCAAGCAGTTTACAAATCTTTGAAATCAGTTAATAATAATAGTGAAGTTGCTAATATTGGCTCTGGAAAACAAATGAAATTAAAAAAAACTAATTCAGTGGTAATTCTTTGTGGGGGCAGAGGTACAAGATTGGGTAATTTAGGAAAAACTACACCTAAAGCCCTTGTAAATATCCATAAAAAACCAATTATTTGGTACATAATAAATACTCTAATAAAAAAAGGTTTTAATCATTTTATTTTACCAACTGGCTACAAAAGTAAAAAGATAAAAGATTACATAAAAAAGAATTCTAAAAAAAACCAAAATATTAAATTTAATATTGTGGAAACTGGAGAGAATACATCAATATCTGAAAGAATTTATAGAATTAAAGATAAAATTATTTCTGATAACTTTGTTTTACTTAATGGAGATGCTATTTTTGATTTTAACTTAAAACAAATTTTTAATTTACATAAATATAAAAAATCTAAAGTTACTTTTATTGGGTGTGAAGCAATATTAAATTATGGAATAGTGGGAATTGTAAATAATAAAATTACTAGCTTTGAAAGAGATCTTGTTTTTAACTCTGTAAAGTGTAAAAGAAATAAAAAATTTATGGGCTATATATATTCAGGTATTTCTATTATGAACAAAGAAGTTTTAAAGCATAACTTTAAAGATTTTCAAAATTTTGAAAAAGAATTTTATCCAATAGTAATTAAAAAATATAAGACTATTTTTAAAGAACTTTTGGGAAAATGGTATTCTATAGATAATCAAAAAGATATAAATTTACTAAATGAAAAAAAAAATAGTGTAGAATATAATTTTATAAAAAAACTCAAAAGCCACTTTTCAAATGAAAAAAAATTTCTGGTATAATAAAAAAGTTTTTTTAACAGGACATACTGGTTTCAAAGGAAGTTGGCTTACTTTGATATTAAGTCAGATGGGAGCAAAAGTAGTTGGTTATTCTTTAAACCCGATTTCAAAACCTAATTTTTTTGATGACTGTAATCTTAAAAAATATTTAATAAAAGATGTTAGATCTAATATTGTAAACTATAAAAAATTAAAAAAAAGTATAAATCATTTTAAACCAGATATCTTATTTCACCTTGCTGCACAATCAAGTGTATTAGAAAGTTATCAAACTCCAAAAGAGACATTAGAAACTAATATAATTGGAACATCAAATGTGCTTGATATATTAAAAGATTGCAAATCTACTAAATCTGCAATTATTGTAACTACTGATAAAGTTTACTTAAATCTTGAAAAGAAAAAAAAATTTAAAGAATTAGATTCTTTAGGGGGTTATGATATTTATAGCGGTAGTAAAGCTGCCTGCGAAATAGTTTCTCACAGTTACTCTCAATCATTTTTTAAACAATCAAAATGTAATATTGCTACTGTAAGATCAGGAAACTGTATTGGAGGTGGAGATTGGACAAAAGACAGGATTGTAAAAGATTGTGCAGAATTATTTATTTTTAATAAAAACTTAACAATTAGAAGCCCTAAAGCTTCTAGACCGTGGCAACATGTTTTGGAGCCACTTTTTGGTTACATAAATTTAGCACAAAAACTTTATAAATCAAAAAAATATACAGGTGCTTGGAATTTTGGACCCAATGTCAAAAATAATATGAAAGTTTTAGAAGTTGCTAAATTTGCTAGAAAAATTCTAAAATCAAATTCTAAAATAATCTTAACAAAACAGAAATTTTATGAATCTGAGCACTTATCTCTTGATAGCTCTAAATCAAAAAAACTTTTAAAATGGCGAACACAAATGAATGCCAAAACAGCACTAAAAATCTCACTAGATTGGTATTATTTTTTTTACAAAAATAAGAAGAGCAAGATTGTAGATTTCACTTTAAATCAGATAAGCGAATATAAAAAAAAATTTATTAATGCAAAATAAAAAAATTAGACTATTTAAACCTTCAATTGGAAATGAAGAATTATCAAATATAAAAAAAATTTTTAAAACTGCCTGGTTGGGTTATGGAGATAAAGTAAATGAATTTGAAAATAAATTCTCAAAATTTATTGGTAGAAAGTATGCTGTTGGTGTAAATTCAGGAACAGCTGCATTACACTTAGCATTATTATCTCAAGATTTCAAAAAAGGAAAAAAAGTTTTGATACCCTCAATTACATTTAGCGCAACTGCAGCAGCAGTGCTATATTGTGGTTTGATTCCGGTATTTGTTGACGTAAACCAAAACGATTTAAATATCAATCTAGAAGATTTAAAAAAAAAATACACCAAAGATTGTGTTGCCTTGATATGTGTACACATGGGTGGACATTTGTGTTTAATGGATAAAATTCAACCATGGGCTAAAAAGAAAAAATTATTTTTGGTAGAAGATTGTGCAGAAACCTGTGGTGCTACTTACAAAAATAAGAAAATTGGTAATTGGTCAGATATATCTTGTTTTAGTTTTGAAGAAAAAAAAATTATAACCACAGGTGATGGGGGGATGTTAGTTTTAGATAAGAAAAAAGATTATGAAAAATTAAAGTCTTTAAGCTTTCATGGTTGGGACATTGACCCTTGGAAAAGGCACAAATTAAGCTTTGAAAAAAAAAAGGTCTCTACCAAACATTGGAATTATGAAATTAAAAATTTAGGATATAAATATAATATGAATGATTTAATGGCTGCCATAGGTCTGGCCCAATTTAAAAAAATAAATTTATTAAATAAAAAACGAGAAAATATTCTTAAAAAATATTTAAAAGGAATTAAAGATTGTAAATATATAAGTCCCACATATCCATATAAATTAAAAAATTCTTCTTACTGGCTTTTTTCTGTAAATTGTGAATTTAGAGACGACTTAATAACTTTTTTGAAGAAAAAAAATATTAGCACAGCAGTACATTTTGTACCCTTGCCTTTAAATTATCTTTATAAAAAATACAAAAAAGGCAAATTAGAAAATGCTTATAAAAACTGGAAAAAAATTGTTTCTCTTCCATTTTTTCCAGACTTAGAAAGTAAAAATATCAATTACATAATTAAATGCTTAAAAACCTTTGATGAAAAACTAATTAGGAAATATGAAGCAATATAAATTAGCTGAAGGAACAATTGACTCAAATGACTATCAAGTAATGATAGATTTCTTAAATAAGAGAAGAACATTAACTCAATCAAGTAATACTAAAAAATTTGAATTAAAATTTTCAAAGTATTTGGGAAGAAAAAATTCAGTCTTTGTTAATTCTGGATCTTCAGCAAATTTATTAATTGCCCAAACTTTGCTAGAGGGAAATTTTTTAAAAAACAAAATTGTAGTTTTGCCTGCAATTTCATGGTCTACTACAGTTAGTCCTTTTCTGCAGTTAGGATATAAAATTATTTTGTGTGACTGTGATCCATTAAATCTAGGTTTAGACGTTGAACAGTTAGAAAAAATATGTAAAAAATTTAATCCAGGTTTAGTAGTCGTGGTTAATGTTTTAGGACATTCAAATAATTTTAAAAAGATAAATAAGATTCAAAAAAAATATAACTTTAAACTTATTGAAGATAATTGTGAAAGCTTGGGAAGCAAAAAAAATAATCGAAAACTTGGATGTAATGGTATAGCTTCATCTCATTCCTTTTATATTGGTCACCATATTTCAACAATCGAAGGTGGTATTGTATCGACTAATGATAAAAATTTTTATAATATTGCATTAGCAATAAGATCTCATGGCTGGGCTAGAGATGTAGACAAAAAATTTAAAAAATCATTAGAAAAAAAATTTAAAATTGATGAATTTAAATCTCTCTATACTTTTTATTATTCAGGATTTAATATCAGATCTACTGATTTTAATGCAGAATTAGGACTTAATCAGTTAAAAAGGATTAATCAAATATCCATCAAAAGACATAAAAATTTTAATTTCTATAAAAGTTTATTAAATAATTTTTGGTCACAAAAAAGTGACTTAACTTTAACATCTAGTTTTGGTTATGCTACATTTGTAAAAAATAGATTGGAAGTTTTTAGATATCTTAAATCAAAAAATATTCAAAGCCGACCGTTAATTTCTGGCAGCATGAGTCGCCAACCATTTGTTAAGAAAAAAAGTTTAAATAGAATTAATTTAAAAAATTCTGAATTTGCTGATAAATATGGTTTATATTTACCAAATCATACTAATTTGAATTTTCAAGATATTAATTTTATTTGTAAAATATTTAAGAAAATTGCAAAGCCAGCTTTTAGCAAATAATTTTTTAATGGAAAAAATTAGTTAAAAATTATGATATTATCAATATGTATACCTACTTATAATAGGCCCGAACACCTATTAAATTGTTTAAGTTCCCTGTCCCTACAAAGTTTTAAAAATTTTGAGGTATGTATTTCTGATAATGCTTCTGATAAAAATATAAGAAAATTAATATCTCCGTTTAAAAAAAAATTAAAAATAAAGTTTAATAGAAATAAAAAAAACCTTGGATTTGCACTCAACCTTTTAAAGGTATCTTCTATGGCAAAAGGAGAATTTATATGGTTTATAGGAGATGATGATCTGTTAATAAAAGATTCTCTTAAAAATTTAATAAAAAAAATTACACAAAATAAAGATGTAGATTTTTTTTGGGTGAATTCATTTTATTTGGACGTTAGTCATATTGAGAAATTTCCAAAACCCTTTAATATAAAAAATTTACCAAATTCCATGATACCTCACTCAAAACTAAAAAAGGACAGAAAGACTAATTTTTTTGGATTAATAGATAAAGAAGTTTCGTTTGATTATTTATTGGGTATTTTTGTGTGTGTATTTCGTAGAAAAAAGTGGGAAAAAAATCTACATGTAATAGATAGAAAAAAAATAAAAGATAAAAGAACTTGGTCCAATTTTGAAAATACTGTTTTTTTTATAAAAGTGTTTACAGAAGCTTTTTCAAGATCAAAAGCATATATTTGTGCAAAACCTTTGAGTGTTAATCTTTATGGTGTTAGAGAATGGTTAAGTCTGTATCCATTTGTAGAAATAGTAAGAATCCCAGAAGCTTTAGATTTTTACAGATCAAAAGGTTTAAGCTTCACAAAATACATTGTTAATAAAAATTATGCATTAAGAAATTTTTTCAACTTTTTTGTTAAAATATTAATTACCGGCAAAAAGGGCGGATTAGCATACGTTGATTTTAAAAGAAACTTTTTATACAATCTTATTTATCCTAATGCATGGATGTCAATTCTGTATTTTCTTTGTAGAAAATTAAGAAATATAATAATAAGTTTCATTAATACCTTTAATATAAAACATGATCCAAGGCGTTAAAATCTCAAAACTAAAAACTATATCTGACAACAGAGGTAAAGTTATGCACATGTTAAGAAATGATAGTCCAGTTTTTAAGAGTTTTGGTGAGGTGTATTTTTCAACTATTTATGAAAATAAAATTAAGGCATGGCATTTACACAAAGAATCATTTTTAAACTATGCATGCATAAATGGTAAAGTTAAGTTAACGTTGTTTGATGATAGAAAAGAGAGTGCTACAAACAATCAATATCAAGAATTCATACTTTCTCCAAAAGATTACTTCCTAGTAACAATTCCACCTAATGTTTGGAATGGTTTTAAAGGTATTGGAAAAGATGAGTCTTTAATTGCTAATTGCCTTACTCTTCCACACAACGAAAATGAAATGGTAAGAAAAGACCCAGAAGATAGTTATTTTAATTATAATTGGTAATAAGTATATAAAATGAAACTAGTACTTTTAACTGCCGGAGGTAGAGCGGGTTCAGATTTTTTTCATAGCTTGTTAGATGGGCATACTCAAATCCTTCAATTCCCAGGCTACCTAAGAGTCAATAAAAATTTAGTATCAATTCTAAATAACAAAGATTCAAAAAAAAAAGCAAAATTATTTATAAAATTTTATCCTGAATTTTTTAATTCAAAAATTAATAAATTTGAAAGATGGAATAAATTAGGAGAAAAAAAAAATAGATATTTTCAAGTTAATAAAAAAAATTTTGTTAATAATTTTTACAAATTATCAAAAAAAAGTGAAAAAATTAGTAGTAATTATGAATGTTTAATAAATCTACATCTAGCTTATTTTGTTACAAGAAAAAAGAATATCAAAAATATAAGAATGTTGTTTGTACATACCCATTTACTTAGTTGGACAAAAAAGTTCATTAAATTATTTGATATTAAAAAAGTTGATATTTTACATACTATGAGACATCCACTTTCTTCTTTAAGCTCTCCAATCAAATCTTGGCTTATGTATGATAAAGGAAAGCATTTTTTTTCAAAAGATTTATTTTATCAAATAAATACGGTGGTAAACTGCATTTATGATATGAATAAACTTGGAAAACTTCATATAATCAAACTAGAAAAACTACACACTCAAAATACAAAATTAATGAAAAAATTTTGTAAGAAATTTAAAATTAATTATGAAGTATCTTTAAAAAAATCAACTAAAAATAATCTTCAATGGTGGGCAGACGAAGTGAGTCAAAAATATATAAGTGGTATTAATAAAAAATTTAAAGTAAAAATTTATAGGGACCATTTTTATGAGAGAGATTTAGTTTTTTTTCAAAATTTGACTAAAAAAATCATAATAAAATATAGATATAATATGTATTACAATGAAAAAAATATCTTATTTAACTTATTGCCTATGAAGTGTGAAATAGATGTATGGAAAAATACAATAAAAAACCTATTTTTGGACTATTTTCGTTGGAAGCATTTATTGTCAATCCCGATATTTTATTTATTAAGAATATTTATGATTAATAAAATTCAAATAAATCTTAAAAATACAGATTTACCAAAAGAAATTTAAATTATTTTATGAAAAAAAAAAGTGGCTATTTGTTTTGGATAACGGGTTTGTCAGGGTCTGGGAAAACCTCTTTAGCTGAAAAAATTCTAAATTTTATTAAAAAAAATGTAGGTCCAACAATTATTTTAAGTGGAGATGATTTAAGAGAGATATTTAATTATAAAAAATATGATAAGAATTCTAGATTAAAATATGCAATTAATTATGCTAAATTTTGCAAGCAGGTTACAGATCAGAATATAAATGTTATTTTTTCAACAGTTAGTTTGTACCACAAAGTAAGATCTTGGAATAAAAAAAATATCAATAATTACCTAGAAATATACATTGAAGCTGACATAGAAAAACTAATTCTGAACAAAAAAAAACCTTTCTATCAAACTAAATTAGTAAATATCGTTGGAAAAAATATTAAAGCTGAGTTTCCAAAGAATCCAGATATAAAAATAATTAACAATTTCACAAAATCAATTAACAAACTAAAAATTGAATTAGTTAAAGAAATTAGTTCAAAAATTTAAATGAATAAATTTAATAAAAGTTTTGGAAGTTTTATCCGAGAAATAAGGATTTCAAATGATATTGGACAAAGGGAATTAGCAGAAAAAATAGGTATTGCTGCCTCATATTTAAATGATATAGAAAAAAATAAAAGATCTGCGCCAAAAGTTAATATTATAAAAAAAATTTCATCGATATTAAAGATTAATTTAGATTTACTTAATGATTTAGCTGGAAAATCAAAAAATGCCCTTGCACCTGACATTATTGATTATATAGAAAAAAATCCAAACATTATTTCTTTAATTAGAACAGCAAAAAATAATAACTTAGGAAATTTAGAAATTAATCAATTAGAATTATCAATTAGTAATTCAAAAACAAAAACATTAATAGTGGCAGCAGGTTTGGGTAGTAGGCTTAAAGGTCATACACAGAATACGCCCAAGTGCATGCTTGACTTTGGTGGTAAGACTTTATTGGAAAGACAATTGTCCTCGTATAAAAAATGTGGAATTGATGACATTTCATTAGTTCGTGGTTATAAAAAAAGTAAGATAAACTACAAGGGTATAAAATATTATGATAATGATGACTACAAATCTAATAATATTCTGAACTCAATTTTTTATGCTGAGGAAGTAATTAATGGTAATATTATAATTTCTTATTCAGATATTTTATTTGAACCATTTATAGTACAAAGAGCCCTTGATTCAGATCATGATATTTCAGTTGTGGTTGATATAGATTGGAAGGATTATTATATAGATAGAAAAGAACATCCTTTATCAGAAGCGGAAAATGTCATTTTTAACTCAAATAACGAAGTTGTAAAAATAGGTAAAATAGCCACCGAAAAAGAGGAGGTTCATGGAGAATTTATTGGTATGATTAAACTTAACCATAGGGGCTGCAAAATATTTAAAGAAAACTTTCACAGAGTGAAGAAATTTTTTTGGAACAAACCATTCCAAAGAGCTAAGATTTTTCAAAAAGCCTATTTGACTGATATGATACAGGAACTTGTTGATATCGGCGTTAAGGTACATTGTGTTGTCATTAAAAGAGGGTGGAAAGAAATTGACACTGTAGAAGACTACAAAAAAGCTCTAGTAGAGTTTAATAAATAATTCATAAAAATTTAACATTTCTTTAATTGACATACGCTTTTTTGAGTATTATTAATTAACTTGTAAGCGAACAAGTATAATGATAATTAACAGGATACTTATGATAAAAAAAACAATATTAATAATTTTAATGACATTGATGTCATTAAGTATTCAAGCTAAAGAAAAAACTTATAAGATGGTTTTTGTCCCTGCGAGTGAAAAGGGTGACGAAAGCGATTATACTAACTTAATTTCTATCACAGAAAAACTTACAGGCTTTAAAATAGAAACTATTAAGGTTACTGATTACAATGCTGCAGTCGAAGCGATGAGAGCTGGTAGAGCTCATCTAGCTTGGTATGGAGGTAAGACGTACATCAAAGCTGCTGAGATTGCTAATGCGGAGGCTTTTGCTGCTGGTGTAAGACCTGGAGAAGCTAATGCAAACTATTATGCATATTTTGTGGTAAAAAAAGAAAGTAAATTAAGAAAATTTGAAGATGTAAAAGGAAAAGTTCTAGCATTAAATACTATTGGTTCTACGAGTGGTGATTTGATACCGCAAGTCGAATTAGCTAAAATAGATTTATCTACTACTAATAAAGATCATTTTAAAAAAGTTTATTATGCAGGAAGCCACGATGCTTGCTTATTATCAGTACTTAATGAACAAGCAGATGTTTGTGGCATGAGCTCTAGAAACTTTGAGGCTAGATTGAAAGATAAAACATTCTCTATGGATCAAGTTAGGATAATACACAAATCTAGCTCAGTTCCACCACCCCCATTAGCTTACTCTAAAAATATTCCATTAGAAGATAGAAATAAAATTAAAAATGCTGTTTTAGAAGCTCATAAACATGGAACAATAGGTGGTTATGGAGGAGAGATGTCCCATTACATTGAAGTAAAAGATTCTGATTACAATGTATTAAGAGAAGTAGTTAAGCTTTTAAAAAAAAATAAATCTTAACAATGTTAGAGATAAACAACCTAAGAAAAAATTTTAATAATGGAACTCACGCTTTGAAAGGCGTGAGTTTTAAAGTTAAAAAAGGAGAGTTTATTTCAATTTTAGGGCCAAGTGGATCTGGAAAAACTACGCTACTTAGAAGTATTAATGGTTTAGAGCCTATTGAAAATGGCGAAGTTATTTTTGATAATAACAAAATTACAAAAGAAAATTTGCCAGAAGTTCAAAGAAAAACTGGCATGATATTTCAGGAGTTTAATTTAGTTAATAATCTTTCATCAATAAATAATGTTTTAACTGGATTACTGAACTCTAGTAGTAAGTTTCTTTCAATGTTCTATTTATTTACTAAAGAACAAAAATTAGAGGCTCTTCAATCATTAAAAACAGTGGGACTACTGGATAAAAGTTATAGCAGAGTTGACGAGTTATCTGGAGGGCAAAGACAGCGAGTCGGAATAGCTAGAGCAATTATCAAGAAGCCAATATTGCTATTAGCCGATGAACCTGTGGCTAGCCTTGACCCTAAAGCAGCATTATCTACTATGAAGTTATTAAAAAAAATAAATAAAGTTTTTAATATAACTATTTTGTGTAATTTACACCAAACAAACTTAGCAATAGAGTTTTCAGATAGAGTAATTGGATTATCTGATGGCTCAATAGTTTTTGATAAAGAAGCCAAATTTTTAGAGAAAAATATTAATAAATTATATAGCTAATATGAACAATAAAAACATATTTAAACTTACCGAAAATAATCCAAAAGAAAATTTAGAAAAATACTTAAGACCCCAATGGTCATGGAAAACAATTATATTTATAATTTCAACTATTGCATTACTTACCGTCGTAACTATCGATCTTGAAATCAACTTTACAAATCTTTTCACAGATTCTTTTAAGTATTTTGCTGATATTTTATCTAGAATGTTACCACCTGATTTTTCGAATTTTAATGAATTGGTGTATTCAATGATTGAAACAATTGAAATTGCAATACTAGGTACTTTTATTGCAATAGTTTTATCAATACCACTAGCTTTACTTTCTGCAAAAAATATAACACCAAATATAGTAATTTTTTTTATTGCCAGAACAATCACAGTTTTCTTTAGAGCTATACCAGAGTTTATAATTGCTATGATTCTAGTTATTGCCATAGGCTTTGGGGCTATGCCAGGTGTCCTTGCCTTGGGAATTCATACAATGGGATTTTTAGCAAAATTTTATGCAGAAGATATAGAACATATTAATAAAGGACCTGTTGAAGCTTTAAGATCATCAGGTGCTTCCAAAAGACAAATAATTGCTTTTGCAGTCATACCCCAAATTATTCCTTCTTTTGTAGCAAATAATTTATATATCCTAGATAGAAATATAAGAATGGCAACAATGCTGGGTATTGTTGGAGCAGGTGGAATAGGTTATGAATTACAATCATCTTTTAGAATGTTTGAGTATCCAAGAGTCTCAGCAATAATTATCGTTATATTCGTAACTATTTTTATAATTGATAACTTGTCATCATTTATAAGATCAAAAATTAAATAAAATTTAGTAAATTCATCAATAACTATTCATTAAATTTTTTAAAGCATATTTTTAAAATTAATTAGTAATTCTTTATATTTATATTGAAAAAAAAAAGATATAAATCATATAAAAATAAACAATGAGCAATTATAATTCAAATTTAATAATAATTTTCATGGTTCTATTTACAAAAAATATTTTAGGATAATGCAATGAAAGTAGTTATACTTGCTGGTGGATATGGCAGTAGATTATCAGAATATACAAAAACTATACCAAAACCGATGGTCAAGGTTCTTGGTAAACCAATAATTCATAGAATAATTGACCACTATATAGCTTATGGACATTATGAATTTTATATAGCACTTGGATACAAAGGACTTGAGTTAAAAAAATATTTTATAAAAAAAAGATTTCCAATAAAGATAAAGATTAATTTAATTGATACAGGAAAAAATACCATGACAGGTGGTAGATTAAGAAGATTAGGTAAGCATTTAGACGAAACTTTTTTAATGACTTACGGAGATGGTTTATCAAATGTAAATTTAAATAAATTAATTAATTTCCATAAAAAAAATAAAAAAACTTTTACTCTTACTGCTGTTAGACCACCAGCTAGATTTGGTGTAATTAAAATTAGTGGAAATTATGTTAATTATTTCAAAGAAAAAAATACTCTTGATGAAGGCTGGATCAATGGTGGGTTCTTTGTAATAGAGCCACATTTTTTAAAATATTTAAAGAATGATCAAACTTTTTTAGAAAGAGAACCTTTTGAAAAATTAACTAAAAATAGAAAATTGATTGCATATAAGCATAATGGTTTTTGGCAATGCATGGACACACTAAGAGATAAAGAAATATTAGAAAAAAATTTGAAACAAAAGAAACATCTTGAAAAAAATTAAAGTACTTATTGCAGGTGGGACAGGTTTTATTGGTTATCATTTAGCGAAAGCTTGTTTAAAAAAAAAATGGATTGTTACAAGTTTATCGCTCAATAAACCAAAAAAAATTAGAAAATTGAAAAAAGTTAGATATTTAGTATGCGACATATCAAAAAAAAAAAATAAAACAGACAATATTAAAGGACATTATGATTATGTATTTAATTTTGCAGGATATGTAGACCATAAAAGCAAAAATAAAAATTTTAATAGTCATTTCTTAGGTTGCAAAAATTTGGCTAAGTTTTTTATAAATAAAAAACTAAAAAGATTTATTCAAATTGGTTCTTCAATAGAGTATGGCAAAAAACTTTCACCACAAAAAGAAAATAATATAAGCAAACGAATAGCTAATTCATCCTATGGACAGGCAAAATTGTTGAGCACAAATTACTTGTTAGATTTATTTAAAAAAAAACTCTTTCCATCAACAATACTAAGATTATATCTTGTATATGGGCCACACCAAGATGCTAATAGGGTAATACCGATTACTATACTTAATTGTTTAAATAATAGGAAATTTCCTTGTTCTGAAGGAATTCAATATAGAGATTTTATTTATGTTGATGATTTGATTAATGTTATATTTAAAGTTTTAGACAACAAAAATACCATTGGAGAAATTTATAATATTGGCGCTGGGAAACCAGTTATGATTAGAACGCTAATTCAAATGATTAAAAGAATTACCAAAAAAGGTACCCCACTATATGGAAAATTGAAGTTTAGAAAAGATGAAATTAAAAAACTTTATCCGGATATTTCCAAAATCAAAAAAAAAATAAAATGGGCTCCAAAAATCACCTTAAGGTATGGCCTTAAAAAGACTATAAAGTACTATAAAAATGTCATATGAAAAAAAAGTAAGCATAGTAATAAACTGTTTAAATGGTGAAAAATATCTCAAACAATGTTTAGAAAGTATACTTAATCAAAAATATCGAAATTTTGAGATTATTTTCTGGGATAATAATTCACAAGATAAATCAAAAAAAATTTTGAATGAATATAATGATCCAAGAATAAAATATTATTTCAGCAATAAAACTGAAAAATTATATGTAGCAAGAAACAAAGCAATTAAAAAAACTGATGGTGAATTAATTGCTTTTTTAGATTGTGATGATTGGTGGAATTCAGATTTTTTATCTGCAAGAAAAGAAGTCTTTAAAAATATGGATTTTGATTATTTTTATACAAACACATATTTATATTATAATAAAAAAAATAAATTTTTACCATATAGGAAAAAAAAATTACCATCAGGATATATACACCACAACCTTTGTAAAGATTACTTCATAATAATCAGTGGATTAATAGTAAGAAAAAGTATTTTTTTAGAAATTGGATGTTTCAATGAAAATTATGAAATTATTAGTGATTTTGATTTTGTAATTAGGATTGCCGAAAAATTCAAAGCACATTTTTGTAATGAGTTTTTATTAAACTACAGAGTACATGAAAATAATTTTTCTAAAAAAAATAGAAAAATGTTTTTTGAGGAATTTAAAGATTGGTATAATGGAATATTGGATAATCCTGTATTTATAGATTATTTACAACACTTTAAAAATAAACTTAATTATCTGGAAATTTCATATTTAGTAGAAGATAATAAAAATTTTGATTTATTAATTAAAATATTGAAACATAGAGTTCAAAAAGAAAAGATTAAATTCTTATTATTATTTATTATGCCAGTTAAGATGATGAGTTTTTTTAGAAAATGAAATCCATAATTGTACTTTCAAATGACGAAGTTTCTATAAGTCAAAATAATTTTTCATCAGATTATAATGATACAGTTAATATTTTAGAAAGCTTAGATCAAAAATACAATGTAAAAATTTCAAGCAGAAGATCAAAAACTAAAAAAAATTTTTCATTTAAGTTTATTAATAATTTAGAATTTTTAAATGATAATTATCTTAATGATAAAACAAAACTTTTGATGATATCAATTACAATACGAAATTTTTTTAATTTTTTTAAATTAAATTTAAAAAAAAAATTTTTAGTAAGTTATGTTCTGTTGAGAAGTGATGGTTATAAAGAATATTACCATAATTACAGCTGGCCAGGATATTTTATTTATCATTTGATGTTTAGCTATTTAAAATCAACCTCAAATATAATTTCTGTTTCCAGCAACTTTACTAATTTAAAACAAAGTAAAATAATTGAACCATCTGAATTGGATAGAGATTGGTTTAAGAACAAAAAAATTCCCAACTTAAAACAACCTAAACTATTATATTTAGGAAGGTTTAGAAAAGAAAAAGGAGTTTATTCACTTCTAAAATTATTTAAACAAATAAAATTAAAATCAGTCCTAACATTAGCAGGCGACATAATTAAGCTTAATAATTTATCTAAAAATATTATTGTTTTAGGCAAAATTAATTCTAAAAAAAAGCTTATAAAGATTTATGATGATCATAATATTTTTATTTTACCTTCATTTACTGAAGGAACTCCTAAAGTGATAAAAGAAAGTTTGGCCAGGTTAAGGCCAGTTATAGTATTTGATGAAATTAGACATGTAAGTAGAAAATATCATGGTATTTATGTTTGTGAAAGAAGCCCAGATAAATTAAAGAAAAAAATAGATTATATTTTAAAAAATTATAAGAAGATTCAGATTAAAATGAAAAAAAATATTTTAACTAATAAAAAAGATTTTCAAAAAAAATTGATTAAATCAATCAATGAATAAAATTATAAACTATCAAAAAATTAAATATTTTGTTTGTATTTTTCCACTAACATATCTTGTAGGTATCGCAGTTACTGAAATTATAGCCTTAAGTTTAATTGTATTGTTTTTTTTTCATTACAAAAATATAAAAATTCATTTCAAGGACATTAAGATAATTTTTATTTTATTATTTTCAGTTTATGTAGCTTTGAATGCAATAATACAAATTGATGATAATTTAAGGTATTCTTCAATTTTTTATTTTAGATTCGTGTTATTTGCCATTGCAATTTCTTATATCTTTAGAATTATTGAAGAAGACTTAAAAATTAATCAAAACGTCTTAAAGATAATTTTTGGAATTTTAGTATTTATTTTAATAGACAGCCAATTACAATTTTTTTATGGAAAAAATTTAATTGGTTTTGAAATAATTAATAATAGAATATCTAGTATCTTTGGAACAGAATTAATATTAGGAAGTTTTTTAATTAAATTATTGCCAATTATTTTTTTTTTAATTATTTTTAATAAGATAGATATTAACAATAATAAAAGTGGATTAGAAATTTTTTTTGGTTTTTATTTAATTACAATTTATCTTTCTGCTGAAAGGACGTCTTTTGCATTGATGATTATTTTTGTTAGTTTGTCTTTTTTTTTAATCCAAAAATTTCGAGCAATACTTTTAAAATCAATTTCAATTCTAATTATATTTATTTTAATTACTTCAACTTTTGAACTAGGTAAATCACAACCCTCAAATAGATTATTTTTTAAAACTTTTAATCAGCTTACAAATCAAATTTTTATTACAAAGGGTGGTGAAAAAATAACAAAAATTAAGAAAGATAAATTAGTTAAAAATTTAAGAATATTTTCTAATGATCATGAGGGGCATTATAAGTTAGCTTATGATTTATTTAAAAAAAATATAATTTTTGGAGTTGGTCCAAAAGGTTTTAGACATTATTGTAGATCAGTACAATATGATCCAGATATTGGAATTTGCTCAACACATCCACATAATACTTTAATTCAAATTTTAGCTGAAACTGGATTAATTGGTTTTTTGTTTTATATTTCAGGAATACTTTATATTTTATTTAAGATTTTTAAATCGTATAGTTCTTTTGTTACTGAAGATGTTAAAAGCTATTTTATAATTGTATCTATTGGACTTTTGATAAATTTGTTTCCTTTTTTACCAAGTGGTAATTTTTTTAATAATTGGATTTCATTAATAAATTTTTATTTAGTGGGTATTTATTTCTATGCCTATAAAAAGGTTTTTGTATTATGATGTTTTTATCACTTTTTCTCATCGTTAAGTTTTAATTTTTCAAAAAATGTTTCAAAAAATTTTAAAAAAAGATAATATTTATTTTGGTATTGAGATGATGAAAAATGAATTTATTGATATAATTTTAAGTAAAGGCAATATTTCAATATACAAACCAAATATCTCTAAAAATAATAAGAATAGTTGGCAGGGGGTGCTTATCTTGGGATATTCCATTCATGTGTAGTTACAATAAAATAAATGTAGATAAAAAATATGGCTATTTATTTTTTTCTAAATTAAACAATTGATATATGTTGAATAAAAATAGTTTCAAAATTTGGATAATCCTTCCTTGTTTTAATGAAATCAAAAAACAAGATTAACGTACATTTTATAAACTAATGAATAGTATAAAAAAACTTAAAGTTGGAATAATTGTTGATGATATAAATCAACCTTATTTAGTTTATGATCTTTATCAAAAAAGTTTAGAAAGTAATTATTATTTTATTGAATACCTTATTATTCAAAAAACAAATAATCTTAAAAATAAAAATTTGCTTAATAAATTAAAGGATTTTTTAAAATCAAAAGGAGTCCTTCGACTTATAGATCGTATTATATTTGAA
>Ga0206129_10003729_pt1 | contig 17374 bp, 7 predicted proteins | sample Helgoland_Spring_8_FD_148616 | JGI IMG/M metagenome (GOLD analysis project Ga0206129, IMG submission 148616) | Pelagic subsurface seawater microbial communities from Kabeltonne, Helgoland, North Sea - Helgoland_Spring_Bloom_20160502_2 | ecosystem: Environmental > Aquatic > Marine > Epipelagic ...
ACGGCGCTCAAGGAGCCGATGGTGCTCAAGGTGCTCAAGGAGTCGATGGCGCTCAAGGTGCTAATGGTGTCGATGGCGCTCAAGGTGCTAATGGTGTCGATGGCGCTCAAGGTGCTAATGGTGTCGATGGTGCTCAAGGAGCCGATGGTGCTCAAGGTGCTCAAGGAGCCGAAGGTACACCAGGTACTGGTATTACTTTCCAAGGCTCTGTTGCAAATGTAGCAGGTTTACCCACTACTGGAAATGACCAAGGAGACGCTTATTTAAATCAAGATAATGATTCTTTATGGATTTGGGATGGTACTCAATGGGTTGACGGTGGTTCAATTCAAGGTCCTGCTGGACCTTCGGGTAGTCAAGGGGCACAAGGTGCTGATGGTGCTGCTGCTTCTGCAGGGGCTCAAGGTGCTCCTGGTGTAAATGGAGCTCAAGGTGCTGCAGGTGCAAATGGCGTTGACGGAGCACAAGGTGCTGCAGGATCAAATGGAGCTGATGGCGCTCAAGGCGCTGATGGATTACAAGGTAATCCTGGTCCTGCCGGACCTCAAGGTGCTCAAGGTGATACTGGAGCTGCTGGTACAAACGGAGCACAAGGTGCACCGGGTACAAATGGAGCACAAGGTGCTGATGGATTACAAGGTAATCCTGGTCCTGCTGGACCCCAAGGAGCTCAAGGTGATCCAGGTACAAACGGAGCACAAGGTGCACCGGGTACAAATGGAGCACAAGGTGCTGATGGATTACAAGGTAATCCTGGTCCTGCTGGACCCCAAGGAGCTCAAGGTGATCCAGGTGCTGAAGGTTTACAAGGACCTACTGGTGCTGAAGGTGCTCAAGGTGCTAGCGGTACTAATGGGTCTCAAGGTGCTCAGGGTGCAGCTGGTACTGGAATTCCATTAGGTGGTACTACAGGTCAGGTACTTGCTAAAGTAGATGGGAATAATTATAACACTGTATGGACTACACCGACTGGAGGTTCTGGTGGTGGCTCGGGAGCAACAAAATACTTATTAAGACTAAATTACGATAGTACTGATGGTCTTATTTCTGGAGTTTCATCGCATTCTTTTGAATCTAAGTTAGGTTATGAAACCACAGGAGCTGCTATTAATGCAGTTACTGGAGGTTCAACTGGTTCTATTTCTGTATCGTTTACAGAAAGTAATCCAATGATAGCAATTATGGTTATGGCATGGGACCCTGGTACTAACACATATAAAGCACACCATTACGATAAAGATGCATCAGATATTATTATAAATACAACAGCGTCTGATTTAACAAGCATTGGTAATGATCAATATGAACCTAATTTCTTCGGTTCATTTACGACTTCAGTTACATTAGATACTAGATTAAACTTTATCAAGATAGGTAACGCTCAGGTTGCTGGTTTTGGTGGAACTTCAAAAAACCCTCACGCATACGTGATGTTTATATTCTAATATGGCTATATACGACCCAACAACTCCAGCAATGTTCCTAACCGGTGAAACTACACAGGTCATAGGACTAAAGCAATATGAGTATATTGATAATACTCAAATAAACTTTACAGGCGCTTTTGAAACATATGAGATTACAGTAACTGGCATATCGTATCAAACGATAGGTACTGCTGAAACTAGATCAGGTGTTGCAAAACAATATAATGGATTAGATATTAAATCAGGTGATTGGATATCTACTCAAAACGGCCATATAGTTTTAAACATAACTAGAGTCATCGAAAAAACTTCGAGTTCTGTTAAGTTTGAGGCTAGAGATGTCGATATGATAGTCTATAAAACCTATGCTAACTCTATCATTACAATAGGTGATGATATAGCATTTTTTCAAGTCTCTGATAACAGAGTTCCTATGATTGTAGGAACCGATGTTGCTGAATTCTTTAGAGTGCCTTTAGCACTTGATAAGATTCAAGGTAGATTCGCAGCTGAAGAAGAAACTGAAAGATATAGATTTGAATTTACAACGCCTAATACCTTTATTGATAAAGGTGATATTGTCACAGTAAATAAGTCTAATGGTCAAACTGTAAAATACGGTTCAGCTAATGCTTCTGAAATTCCAATCGGTGTTGTGATAGAAAAGATTATGAATAACACTGTAATCTACGTTAAGCCGTTTAATACGATTGTTGATAATCATACTTCACCAGAACTTCTTACAGGAAGTGCAGGTGATATTTATTATGCACATCCATCTAATCCAGGTGCAATGGCTACTACTAAGTATCCAGGCGCAATGCCTCTTTTCTTACAGATTAAAGATGCGGAACCTACAACGGTTATAGCATCTGAGTCTGATTATTTACCAACGGCTTCGGATTCTTTAATTATTAATAATATTACAGCATTTGATGGTTCAGTACATTTAGTACCAAATACTGTTGGTGATTTTGTTTCTTTAATAAATCAAACAACATCATCACATAAAGTAGTAGCATCATATATTGCAGAATTTGCAAGTGTATCTTCTGTAGGTACTGATTCGGCAGTTAATGTATCTGCAATCCTAGTATCTAACGATGGGGGTTCTACTTATAATGGATTAACTACTACGTTTTCAGATGGTACAAATTCAGTAACAGTTACGTTAGATGAAAATACAGGAGCTACTTTGGTTCCTTACCCACCGGCTCCAGCATACTTAACATATAATTCTACTTTAATAGCGCCAATACTCAATACTGCGTTTGCTAATGCAGGTGTTAATTTAGAGGCAAGTTCTAGTTTACCAGGTAACGGCGCAGAACCAGATACTTATGGTATATTAACTATTACTGCAACTGATCCAGGTGCGTCTATTAATATAACAGGTACTGACTTAGATAAATTTGGTAATACATTTGTTACGGCAATGGGTATTCCAGCTTCTACACCAGCTTCTTCTTCTTACTTATTAAAGTTAACAAGAGCTGATGGCGGCGATATTCTTATAACAGGCCAAGGTACTTACATTAATAGAAAGGGTATTGCATCTTCATCATCGGGTTCAGCTCCAATTCTTTTAATGCTTGAAGGGGCTGATAAAGAGCAAGAAACTGGAGTTTCGGTAGGTGTTGATAAAAATCAAACAGTTATAGCAACTACAACACACGACCATTTTGTAACGGGTATTGATATTGATTATACACCTTTTGCAGATTCAGAGGTTATTGTAAAGATTAATGGTGTTGAAGTTAATATTGGTGACGGTGTTACAACTGAGGATTGTTACTTTACAGACCCAACAGATGTTGGATTTAACACTTTAGGTAATGCAATGGTTGCTAAACCAATGGCTGATGTTACCGCGGGTGATGTTCTTATTTGGAATGTTTCGTATGCGGGTTATCAATTAGACCCATCAGACGATATAGACATAGTATACGATGCGTCGTCATACGACGTTTAACACTAAAAACAAGCTTTTTTAGTTTTTTTAAAAAAAATGAATTATACCAACATATTATAGAAAAAGAGGGCATAATACGCTCTCTTTTTTAATATATATTATACATAGATCAATAATGATATATGTCGAACAAATAAAAATTTAATCCAAATAATATGGCACAAATTCGTTCAAAACAAATTGCAGACTTCTTAGCATCAGTAAACTGGTCTACTGTATCTGCAAATGATATCGCAAATGCTGCGGATATCAAAACTTATGTTGATGGTGAAATCGCTACAGAGCACGCACACCACTCAGCTGAAAAAGTAGAGCTTGATGCTTCTATCGACTCTTTAGATTTAAAATCAGGTGCTGATTTAACATCTCTAGAAGATAGACTAGATTCTGAGCTTTCTGCTGAAATCTCTGCAACTAACGTTGATGTTTCTGCTTTAGAAACTGCTATCGGTAATGAAGAAACTGCAAGAGTTTCTGCTGACCAATCTTTAGATGCTAAAATTATCGCTGATATTGCTGCTCTTTCTACGGAAGTTGCTGCAACTAACACAGATTTCGGTTCTATCGATGATAGAGTTTCTTCAGAAGAGTCTCTAGCTTTAGCTAACAACGGTTCTCAAGATACAAGAATGTCTGGTATCGAAGCTAACCTATCTGCTGAAATCGTAGCTACTAACGGTGATGTTGATTCTATCGATCTTAAGCAAGGTTCTCAAGATACGAGAATGGCTGGTATCGAAGGTGATCTAGCTACTGAAATCGCTGCTACTGACGGTGAAGTAACTGCACTACAGGCTTCTGTTGATTCATTAGAGAATAAAGCTGGTACTGACCTAGCAGAGCTTAACGCTTCTGTTGATTCACTAGAAGCTATTGACGCTGGTCTAAGAACTGACGTTGATGCTGCACAGTCTTCAATCGACGCAATCTTAAGCGGTTCAGCAGTTGATCTAGATCAATTCGCTGAAGTAGTTGCTTACGTTGACTCACTAGATACGGCTGATGATAACTTCTTAGCTGGTGAAATCACATCTATGAACACTAGAGATGCAAATCTTGAAGGTTCTGTTGATTCACTAGAAGCTGCTGACTCAACTGAAAAGTTAAGAGCTGAAACAGCTGAAGGTGTACTTCAAGCTAACATCGATACTGAAGAAGCTGCAAGAATCGCTGCTGACGGTGTACTTCAAGGTAACATCGATACTGAAGAAGCTGCAAGAATCGCTGCTGACGGTGTACTAACAACTAGAGTTTCTCTAGAAGAAGATGCAAGAGCTGTTGCTGATTCTGCACTAAATACTAGAGTTTCTCTAGAAGAGGATGCAAGAGCTGAAGGTGATCTTCACCTACAAAACTCTGTAGATTCTATCGAATCTCAACTTGGTAACGTTTCAGGCGACCTAGTAGATTCTGTTGATTCTATCGAAGTTGCTCTTTCTGCTGAAATCTCAGCTACAAACTCTGACGTTGTAAGAATTGATGCTGCACTAGCTGCTGAAATCCTAGCTACTGATGGTGACTTCACTTCAGTTAACACTAGAATCTCTAACGAAGAGTCTCTAGCTGTAGCTAACAACGGTTCTCAAGATACAAGAATGACTGGTATCGAAGGTGACCTAGCTGTTGAAATCTCTGCTACTGATTCTGAAGTTACTTCAATCAACCTAAGAATCTCTCAAGAAGAGTCTCTAGCACTTGCTGAGTTCGGTTCTGCTGATACAAGATTCAACGGTTTAGACTCTGCTCTAGCTGCTGAAATCTCTGCTACTGACGGTGAAGTAACTGCACTACAGGCGTCTGTTGATTCATTAGAGAATAAAGGTGTTACTGACCTAGCTGAAATCAACTCTTCAGTTGATTCACTAGAAGGTGTTGACGCTGGTCTAAGAACTGATGTTGACAACGCACAAGCTTCTATCGACGCAATCTTAAGCGGTTCAACTGTTGATCTAGATCAATTCGCTGAAGTAATTACTTACATCGATTCTCTAGATACGGCTGATGATAACTTCTTAGCTGGTGAAATCACATCTATGAACACTAGAGATGCAAATCTTGAAGGTTCTGTTGATTCACTAGAACTTGCTCTATCTAATGAAATCACTGCTACTAACTCTGACGTATCTAGAATTGATGGTGACATCGTTTCTATTGACGCTGCAATGGTTGTTGAAGCTGGTGCAAGAGCTCATGGTGATACTTACCTAGAAGAAACAGTAACAGGTTTAACTCACGCTGCAGGTCCTGCAGTAATAGTTACTGTTGGTGCTTTCGAAATGGGTGCGTTTGATACTGAAGTTTACGTTAATGGCGTAAGAGTTGCTTTCGTACAGAACGGACCATCTGATTTCGAGCTTAACCTAGTTTATACACTAGAAGCTACGGATATCGTAACATTCGTTGGTGTACAAGCTTAATTATTAGTTTAATTAAACTTAACACTTAAAGTGTTTGAGGGCTCCCTTTTTGGGGGCCCTCTTTTTTATAAAGAATATATAGATAAAGAAATTTACAATACATTATAAATGAATATAGGAATAACAATAGGGCTTCAATCTGAAAACGAAAGTATGTGGATTAATGGTATTAAGTTAAATGCTATTCTCTTAGCAAATGCCCTTATGCAAATAGATGGACATAACGTTTATATTATAGATACATCAAATAAAGTAGAGGATTTAACTAAAGTACAATGGGACTATAAAAAGTTTCCAGTTAAAAGACTATCAGATGTTTTTAAAACAACAGATATAATGATTACTTTAGGTACATCTTTTCCTGCAAGTATTATAGAAAAGTTTAAAGCGCAAGGCCCTAATAAAAGAGTTGTAAAATATATGTGCGGTAATTCATATGTTATCGAAATGGAACGTGCAATTTTTAAGACTGGTAACGATTTAGGTGAAGCACCTTGGGACCCAGGTGCTGATGAGATTTGGTATGTACCACAACAAGGTTATCAAAACGAACATTATTATAAAACTATATTTAGGACTGATAAAGTTTATCCAGTTCCTTTTGTATGGGACCCAATGTTTTTAATTCAAGAGCTTGCTAGATATAAAAAAGCAAATAGAAAGCTACCTATATACAACCCAAGTAGACCACAGGCTGAAAAGAGAATTTGTACATTTGAACCTAATATGAATGTTGTTAAATATGCAATGATTCCAATTCTAGCAGTAGAACAAATTTATAGAAGAGGTGTTGAGTTTAATAAAATGTATATTGCTAGCGGTAAGAAGCTACTTAAAAACTCTTACTTTATGTCTCAGATTAAATACCTAGACGTTGTTAAAAATAATACATCGACGCCTAAGTTACAATTTACTTCAAGATATCCAGTTGCTCATTATTTAGCAGAGACTACTGATATTGTATTAGCACATCAGTGGGAAAACCCATTAAACTATTCATACTTAGATGTCATGTTTATGGGATACCCATTAGTACATAATGCTGATATGATTAAAGATGCTGGTTACTACTATCCAGACTTTAATATTGAATCAGCAGCTGACCAACTTGAATACGCTCTAAAACACCACGATGAAAATAGAGAAGAGATGGCATCTAAAAATAGAGAAGTTTTAAAAAGATATACAATTCAAAATAAAGGTATGATTGAACTGTATGATAAGATGATTGACAATTTATATGATGGCGAACATGAAATGTCATATGAATATGATTGGAAAACAAACCTGTATAAATAATGAATGATTTTTTAAATAGGCTTAATGGATTTGCTAATACATTTAAGCCTCAGGATACTTCATCACTAGAGGAAGTTAAAAAACAACAAGCGGCTAGATTAGCTAAGATTGAAAATCATAATAGAATTCAATCTGATAATAAAATTAAAGAAGAGCAGTTAGAGGTTGAAAGACAAGCAGAACTTCAAAGACTTAAAGAGATTGAAGCTAATAGACCTCGTATTACTTTTGTAATGACAACATGTGGTCGTCCTGATCTAATGGAAAAAACATTAGATTCATTCTTTAAGTTTAATACAGCACCGATTGATAGATTCATTATTACAGAGGATTCAGCAGACCCTGAAATATTTATAGAATGTAAAAAGTTAAACGATAAAAAGTACAACAATAAATTAGAGTTTATATTTAATGAAAAGAAACTAGGTCAAGCTAGGTCAATTGATTTAGCTTACTCTATGGTCGATACTGAATATATTTTTCATTGTGAAGAGGATTGGGAGTTCTATGGTAATGAATTTATAGAACAATCTATCTCAATCCTTGAAGCGGATGAAACTGTATTACAAGCTTGGATTAGACCAAAGTCGGATGGTATTTTAAATGATATTTCAAAAGATGTATACCATATAGGTGGTATTGGAGTTAGAGATGTACTTCCAAAATCATTTATGGTTAGAGGCGGAGCACCTGGTGGTAAAGACTTAATCATTAGAGATTATATGGGCTTTAGCTGGAATCCAGGTGTTAAAAGACTTTCTGATTATAAACTATTAAAAAATGGTTATTCAGGAATTAGAGAAGAACATCTAATCGATACTTATTATAGATCACATTCTAAAAGATTTAAAGTTGTTAGTTTATCAGAAAATGATGAACAGGGTTTTGTAAAACATATTGGATGGGGCGAAAGGGCCGATGATCCGGTCCATAAAGAAAATGAAAAAGTGGATTTAGAAGAAGCAATGTTAGCCGCAAGAGCTAAAAGAGAAGCTGATAAAAAAGCAGTAGAAGATAAGTTAGCAGCCGAAGAAGCAGCAAGACAACAATCTAAAAATGAAGTTAAGAAGCCTAAAGTTTCTGTAGTTATGCAGGTTTATCTAGGTGACTATCCAGGTTCTAGAGTAGATTCGGTTCTTAAGTTTCATAGAGCTGTAAAATCATTTTTAGGTCAATCATATGAAAATTCAGAATTAATTATAGCATCTGATGGTTGTAAAATTACATGGCAGCACTATGAACAATTCTATGCGGACAATAAAAAAATTAAGTTTGTTTATGTAGATAAGAAAGGTCTTCCAAATATGTATGAAGAAAGACTTGAAGGTTATAAGTATTATAGAGGAGTTCCAAGACAAGCCGGATGTTCTATAGCTTCAGGTGAACTTATTACATATATGGACTCAGATGACTTTTTACATCCTAAGTTTTTATATGAAATAGTCTATCAATATAATAACGCAAGTGAAGATGCAGTGTGGTTCTTAAATAACACTTGGTATGACCATGTAAATATTATGACACAGGCCATTTCAAATTTAAATATATTAGATCCATATAACCAAGATAGAATTATTAATATACCTTTCTTAAAGGCCGACTTTATACCTTCAAAGGTAAAGGCAGGTCTTGTAGTTAATACGCCATGGCTACTAACACATAAAGCTGATATTAAAACTAGATGGAAAGATACTTTAGGTACAACTAGTGAAGATGTTGATTTTGGTAGAAGGCTTAGAGAAGATTATAAAGGATTAGGTTCTCAGTTTAGTGCACCTACATATATTAGATGCCATTATACTGGACTTTGGGACGTTTAATCGAAAAACGGCTTATATCCATACTTGAGACAAAAGTCATTAAACTTTCTTTTGACAGAGGGCCTTACGGCTCTCTTCTCATTTTCAAGGCCTTCTAACCCGTCATGGTCTCTTTCATTTACCTTACCAGTTGAAGGTGTATATGATATATCAAGGCCTTTAGACTTTAAGAAATCAAACAACTCTTTTTCTTGGTCTTCTATTCTATAAATAAAAGCAGGTTGTTTAGCTGTAATTAATCTATCCCATCTTAGAATAGAGTTAATGGCCATTTCAATTTTATTAGTAGACTTAATTACACCGCCCTTCTTAATTCTGAAATTTATAGATTCTTCTTTTACATTCTCAGTAAATATAATAGATGCGATAGAAGTTAATGGGTCTCTAACGTTATAGATTATTAATTCTGGCTCTAGATTATTTTGAAAATCATTTAAGTAAATCCAAGGGCCTTTATCAACTGCTAGCTGCCATGCAACAATACCGTCTTTACCAACTTCTTCATGTCCCACATCTAAACCCCACGACTGAAGTAATTTAGCTGTAAATCCAGTTCCAGTTCTTGGGTGGCCTAATCCTAAAATCTTAACTTTTCTTTTTATAGAACCTATAAGAACCTTTTCCATATGCTTGATGTAGTTATCAAGTAGCATATCACGCTTCCCTTCTTCAGTATGGTACCAATTCCAAGCAATTGAACCTTGTATGCTTTCTATTTCTTTTTGAACGTTTTTACTTTCTTCATCAATTTTTTCAATATGGTCAAAATATTCTTCAGATAGCTCTATTTCTAATTTAATAGCAACTGTAATTAAAAGAGCCATGTTATCATCTTCATTAGCCTGATTAGCTAATTCGTATAACTCTGCATATTGAGCTTGTTGTTTAATAGATAAGTCTTTGTCCATTCTATCGGGATGGCACTTAACTACAATTTTTCTAAACAGCTTTTTAAATAAGGGGTCCCTGTTTGGGCTTTCTTTTTCTTCCAGCTCTTTGTCATCGGCTAGCTGTTTAACATTTTTGCTTTCAAAAAGATCTTGACGTTTTTTAGCAGCTAATGCACTACTAAATTCAGAATTAATTTCAGATGCCATTTCACGGAGGTACTCCAAGTCTTCTAATGCTGACTCGTACTTCTTAAGCATTCTTTTAAACTCAATCTTCTTTAATTTATCGCTACCCATAATATATAGTATATATACAATTCACAACACATCTCATAGATATTCAATTATTATACGACACAAATATAATAAAGAAGTTTAATAATTAATTAATAGTATATTATTATAGCTTAAAACAAACATTCGCTATAAAAATCGATATATATAATACAGCGAGAAAACCTCGCAAAAAATATAATAAAAAAATAACAAATTAATCAGTTATGTCTCAGATTAAAATCAAACAGATCGAAGGTCTGCAGGATGTCTTAGATGCAATTATTGTTTCGATTACTTCAGGTTCAGTGAAGTCAACGTTTACAGAAATTGCTCACGGATTTTCAGCGGGTCAGATTGTAGCGTTTGACGGCGGAAACTGGGTAATTGCGGATGCATCTACCGAAGATCACTTAGGTAGAATAGTTATTGAATCAATCACAGACGCGAACAACTTTATTGGTGTTCAATTAGGTACTGTAGAAGTTAGCACTTGGGACCTTACTCCGGGTGCTTTTTACGTTGTAGACGATTCAGGAACGGGCTATCCAGCATTATTCACAGATAACGACGCATACGCTTTTTCTAACCCTGTCATGCAGGCGATCACAAGTACAACTGCTCATGTTTTACCATGGAGACCTTCAGTAGGTTCTTCAGTAGACCTAGAGTTAGGGGTTCAAGTTTACCAAAGAGACTTAGTACCGGTAGCTACATCAGGTAACTATTCGGCAACGGGTATCACAATTACTTACACACCATTCTTAGACTCATCGGTTGATGTCTTAGTTAATGGTCTTGGTTTATCAGAAGCGGACGGCGACAGAGATTCTGCAGCGGTTTACTTTTCAAACGATGGCGGTGCAACCGCTAAAACAATCGCAAATATCGAAGCAGGTGATGAACTGTATTGGAACGCTGTAGTAGCAGGGTTTGAATTAACAGTTGATGATAGTATTGATATTATGTACGAAAGAGCACAGGGTGTATAAAAAAATAAAGTTAATAGATAATGGCACAACCAATTATTAGAACAACCGGGTCGTCGGGTACTTCAGGTCTTAATGGGACTTCAGGTTATGACGGAACGCATGGTTCTTCAGGCACAGCCGGAACATCAGGAACAGCTGGAACTTCAGGTTCATCAGGTTCTTCGGGTTCATCAGGAACTGCAGGTACATCAGGGAGCTCAGGCACTTCGGGTACAGCGGGAACTGACGGAACTTCTGGAAGCTCAGGCTCTTCAGGTTCTTCAGGCACATCAGGTACAGCTGGTACATCAGGTACAGCTGGTACTTCAGGTTCTTCGGGTTCATCAGGTTCATCAGGAACTGATGGTACAGACGGATCTTCAGGTTCATCAGGTACAGATGGTACAGATGGTACGGACGGTTCGTCCGGTTCATCGGGTACAGACGGTACAGACGGTTCTTCAGGTTCATCAGGAACTTCAGGAACTTCAGGGACGGACGGTACTTCAGGTACTTCAGGTACTTCAGGTACAGACGGTACAGACGGTACGGACGGCACTTCAGGTTTTTCAGGTACTTCAGGCTTTGATGGTTCATCAGGTACTTCAGGTACTTCAGGTTCATCAGGCACGGACGGTACAGACGGTACAGACGGAACTTCAGGTTCTTCAGGTACAGATGGTACAGATGGTTCATCGGGTTCTTCAGGTACAGATGGTACTTCAGGAACAGATGGTTCTTCAGGTTCATCGGGTACAGACGGTACATCAGGTACATCAGGTACAGATGGTACAGATGGTTCATCGGGTTCTTCAGGTACAGATGGTACTTCAGGTACTTCGGGAACAGATGGTACTTCAGGAACAGATGGTACAGATGGTACAGACGGTTCTTCAGGTTCATCAGGTACAGATGGTACAGATGGTACAGATGGTTCATCGGGTTCTTCAGGTACTTCAGGTACAGATGGTACAGACGGTTCATCGGGTTCTTCAGGTTCAAGTGGTACTTCAGGTACTTCGGGAACAGATGGTACAGATGGTACAGACGGTTCTTCAGGTTCATCAGGTTCATCAGGTACAGATGGTACAGATGGTACAGATGGTTCATCAGGTTCATCAGGTACTTCAGGTTCTTCAGGTACAGATGGTACAGATGGTACAGATGGTTCATCGGGTTCTTCAGGTACAGATGGTACTTCAGGAACAGATGGTTCTTCAGGTTCTTCAGGTTCATCGGGTACAGACGGTACATCGGGTACTTCAGGTACTTCAGGAACAGATGGTTCTTCAGGTACAGATGGTACAGATGGTACAGATGGTTCATCGGGTTCTTCGGGTTCTTCAGGTTCTTCAGGTATAGACGGTACTTCGGGTACAGATGGTACTTCGGGTTCTTCAGGTACTTCAGGTACTTCAGGAACAGATGGTTCTTCAGGTACAGATGGTACAGATGGTACAGACGGTTCATCGGGTTCTTCGGGTTCAAGCGGTACTTCAGGTACTTCGGGAACAGATGGTACAGATGGTACAGACGGTTCTTCAGGTTCATCAGGTACTTCAGGTACAGACGGTACTTCAGGTTCATCAGGTACGGACGGTACTTCTGGTACAGACGGTACTGCAGGTACAGACGGTACTTCAGGTACAGACGGTACTTCAGGTTTTTCAGGTACTTCAGGCTTTGATGGTTCTTCAGGAACTTCAGGTACTGACGGTACAGACGGTACAGACGGTACAGATGGTTCATCAGGTTCATCAGGTACGTCGGGTACATCAGGTACTTCAGGAACAGATGGTACATCAGGAACAGATGGCACATCAGGTTCATCAGGTTCATCAGGTTCATCGGGTACTTCAGGTACAGATGGTACAGACGGTTCTTCAGGTTCAAGTGGTACAGATGGTACTTCAGGAACTTCAGGTACTGATGGAACTTCAGGTACTTCAGGTACTTCAGGTACTTCAGGTACAGATGGTACAGACGGTTCTTCGGGTTCATCAGGTTCATCAGGTACTTCAGGTACTTCAGGAACAGATGGAACAGACGGCACATCAGGTACTTCAGGTACAGATGGAACTTCAGGCACGGACGGTACGTCAGGTTCATCAGGTTCTTCAGGTTCTTCAGGAACAGACGGAACTTCGGGCACTGATGGTACAGATGGTTCATCAGGTTCATCGGGTACTTCAGGTACTTCAGGTACTGATGGTACAGATGGTTCTTCGGGTTCTTCGGGTACTTCAGGAACAGATGGTACTTCAGGTACATCAGGTACTTCAGGTACATCAGGTTCTTCAGGTACAGATGGTACAGATGGTACAGATGGTTCATCAGGTTCATCGGGTACTTCAGGTACTTCAGGTACTTCAGGAACAGATGGTACTTCAGGTACTTCAGGTACTTCAGGAACAGATGGTTCTTCAGGGACGGATGGTACAAATGGTTCATCAGGTTCTTCAGGAACATCAGGTACATCGGGTACATCAGGTACAGATGGTACGTCAGGAACGGATGGTTCATCAGGTACATCAGGTACTTCAGGTACTTCAGGTACTGATGGTACAAGTGGTTCTTCAGGTTCAAGTGGTACAGATGGTACTTCAGGAACAGATGGAACAGACGGTTCGTCAGGTACTTCAGGTACTTCAGGTACTTCAGGTACTTCAGGTACAGATGGTACAGATGGTACAGATGGTTCATCAGGTTCATCAGGTACTTCAGGTACTTCAGGAACAGATGGAACAGACGGTTCGTCAGGTACTTCAGGTACTTCAGGTACTTCAGGTACTTCAGGTACTTCAGGGACAGATGGAACAGACGGTTCATCGGGTTCATCGGGTTCATCGGGTACTTCAGGTACGGATGGAACAGATGGTACAGATGGTTCATCAGGTTCATCAGGTTCATCAGGTTCTTCAGGAACATCTGGAACATCAGGTTCATCAGGTGTTGATGGTAGAAATATACAACAAAGTACACAAATTGATCCAAATACACCTTTAATTCAAGGTGAATTCGGCGACCAATTATATTATGGTATAGACGGTAGTATTTGGTCATGGGATCCAAATTCAAATTCATGGATTCAAGTTGGTAACTTAACAGGTGCTATAGGTGCTCAAGGTGCTTCTGGAACTTCAGGTTCTTCTGGAACTTCTGGAACTTCTGGAACTTCAGGCTCTTCAGGCTCTTCAGGCTCTTCAGGTTCTTCAGGAACTTCAGGAACTTCAGGCTTAGATGGCGCTAAATCAGGTAACTATGGCGATCCAAATGGTCAAATTTCAGGTTCATTCGTTGGACAGGTTTATTTTGATGCAGGTGGTGCTGTGTTTATTTGGAATGGTTCAAATTGGAATCCAAGTAATAATTTAACAGGTGCTCAAGGTGCTCAAGGTGCTACTGGTGCTACTGGTGCTAAAGGCCAAACTGGTGCTAAAGGAGATACGGGTGCTCAAGGTATTCAAGGTATTCAAGGTATCAAGGGACAAATTGGTGACACAGGCGCTAAAGGTGACACGGGTGCTCAAGGTGCAACTGGGCCGCAAGGTCTTGAAGGTGCTAAAGGCCAAAAAGGTCAAACAGGTGCTCAAGGTCCGCAAGGTCTTGAAGGTGCTAAAGGCCAAAAAGGTCAAACAGGTGCTACGGGTGCTCAAGGTGCAACTGGGCCGCAAGGTCTTGAAGGTGCTAAAGGTCAAACAGGTGCTACAGGTGCTCAAGGTCCACAAGGTATTACTGGTCAAACAGGTGCTAAAGGTGACACTGGTTCACAAGGTGCTCAAGGTGCAACAGGTGCAACAGGTGCTCAGGGTGCTCAAGGAGCTCATGGTACGTCAGGTTCATCTGGACATGATGGTGCTAAATCAGGTAACTATGGTGATCCAAACGGTCAAATTGTAGGTTCATTTATTGGACAGCTTTATATTGATGCAACTGGCTCAGTCTTTGAATGGACTGGTGCTACTTGGAATCAGGTAAATAATTTAACTGGACCACAAGGTGCAACTGGTGCTAAAGGCCAAACTGGTAATCAAGGTGCTCAAGGGCCACAAGGTAATATCGGTAATCAAGGTGCTCAAGGTGCTGTTGGTGCTCAAGGTGCTGTTGGTGCTCAAGGTGCTACAGGTGCTCAAGGTGCTGTTGGTGCTCAAGGTGCTGTTGGTGCTACAGGTGCTCAAGGTGCTGTTGGTGCTCAAGGTATCAAAGGTCAAATAGGTGCTACGGGTCAAAAAGGTGCAACTGGTGCAACTGGTGCTCAAGGTGCTGTTGGTGCTACGGGTGCTCAAGGTGCAACTGGGCCGCAAGGTCTTGAAGGTGCTAAAGGCCAAAAAGGTCAAACAGGTGCTACGGGTGCTCAAGGTGCAACTGGGCCGCAAGGTCTTGAAGGTGCTAAAGGCCAAAAAGGTCAAACAGGTGCTACAGGTGCTCAAGGTGCTGTTGGTGCTCAAGGTGCTGTTGGTGCTACAGGTGCTCAAGGTGCTGTTGGTGCTACAGGTGCTCAAGGTGCTGTTGGTGCTCAAGGTGCTGCAGGTGCTAAAGGTCAAAAAGGTCAAACTGGTAATACAGGTGCGCAGGGTGCTATAGGTACTACGGGTGCACAAGGTGCTACTGGTCCAACACTTTCAGTTGTTAATAACTCTAACAATAGAATTATTACAGCAACTGGTGGTTCTACCGTAAACGGTGAATCTGGCCTAACGTTTGATGGTCAAACAATGTCTTTCCAAAATGGTAAGATAATGTTAGCAAATACTACAAACGTTCCTGGCGCACAATACAACGTACCATATCACTTTAATATTGATTCAAATACAATCGTACCAGATGCTGAAATGGGAGCTCCGCTACCAATGATGTATGATATGGCAAATGGTGGTGTTGGTTATCAAGCATCTTCTTTAAGATTTAAGGAGAATGTTGTAAATCTAGACTTTGACGCATCTGCGTTCTTATCACTAGATGCAAGAACATTCGACTGGAAAGATTCTGGAAGAAGTGATATCGGTTTCATAGCAGAAGAAGTTGCTGCATTTGACGAGAGACTAGCAGTCTCTGACGGTCAAGGTGGTTTCATCTCGATGCATTATGATAAAATGACAGTGTACCTATTCAAGGTGGTTAAAGATCTTCATGCGAAAGTAGAAGAACTAGAAGCTAAAATAAATACACTAGAAAACAAGTAAACAATGAATGAGGGGCCAGTTTCGGCTGGCCCTAATTTCTAATAAAAAAGAAACAATTAAAGAAATGGCAAGAATTTCATTAAAGGACTTAGCTGCCTTACAATCTGCCTTCAAACTTGCAAGTGTTGATGCGGCTTCATTAAAAGGCCGCTTCAATAAAGATGCAAAGAAGACAAGTGGTAACACAGCAGCTCCTGGTACATATGGCGCAAATGAGACGTATGTACAAATTAACGAGCTAGGACCGGTTGTATCAGATCTTGTTGATGGTGTTAAAGCTCTAGAAACAGAGATAGCAGACATCCACAGATTCTTAGAAGGACAACTAGGTTTAGATGCAAACAATACAAGCTTACCCCCACTTATTTATGCTGAAAAGACAAATGGTGATCTGGTAGTAGTTTTTGATGCTGATGGTAATTTACCTTCAATTTTAAAGACAATCCAACCAGAAGGTGGTACACTATCTGTATCTGGTGACCTAGCGGTATCTGGTACTCTTACAGGTTCAGGTGCTGACGGTCTTAATGTAGGTGATATTACATTAGGTGCAAACAATCAAATTTCATTCGGTGATGTTACAAATACATTTATCGGTGCAAATACAAACACACCAGAAGATTTAGAAATCCATGCAGATGGTAATTTATATTTAAGACCAGATGGTGCAGTATATGTTGGTGCTTCACCAGTTATTAGTGCATCAGGTAGATGGATTGGTACTTCTGATGGTATTAAAGGTCAAAAAGGTCAAACTGGTGCTACGGGTGCTAAAGGCGATACTGGTGCTCAAGGCGATACTGGTGCTACTGGTGCTCAAGGTGCTGTTGGTGCTAGAGGTGTCAAAGGTGATACAGGTGCTAAAGGTAATCAAGGTGCTCAAGGTGCTGTTGGTGCTAGAGGTGTTGCGGGTGCTAATGGTACATCAGGTAGTTCAGGTACATCAGGTGTAAATGGTGCTCAAGGTGCTCAAGGTGCTAAAGGTAATCCAGGTGTAAATGGTACTTCAGGTACATCAGGTGTAAATGGTGCTCAAGGACCTCAAGGTCAAAAAGGCCAAACTGGTAACCAAGGTGCTCAAGGACCTCAAGGTCAAAAAGGCCAAACTGGTAACCAAGGTGC
>Ga0206129_10003742_pt1 | contig 17341 bp, 14 predicted proteins | sample Helgoland_Spring_8_FD_148616 | JGI IMG/M metagenome (GOLD analysis project Ga0206129, IMG submission 148616) | Pelagic subsurface seawater microbial communities from Kabeltonne, Helgoland, North Sea - Helgoland_Spring_Bloom_20160502_2 | ecosystem: Environmental > Aquatic > Marine > Epipelagic ...
TTTCGTCTCATCATTGATGATGACGAAGTAGTATCAGCAATTCTGAATAACCGACCACTTCCAGTAATTGATGGCTCAATCCCGATTGATATTGGAGAGCTCCAAAAGTATGCAGCCATCACTACTGGGCTAGGCAAGATGGATGTTATTTTCCATCCCGATGTTATCGAACCCCCGAATCATGGTGTTGCGGCGTATTGGTATTCTATACGAGACAATTCATGCCAGAACCCGAGTGCCAAAGTTCCTGCAATGTACTATTCGAAGCTATTAAAGAGTATAAACGCAAATTTAATATCAGATAAACTACCCGCACTAGAATCATATAAAGAGATGCACGAAAAACAATTGGCCATAATAAATCAGAAGATAGCAAAAAAAAAGGGTGATAGTTCTGGTAGTTCTGCTAGTTCGGTCTAACAACTCTAATTTGTTTTCGTTTTTCTTTTCACGTAGCGAAATTGCGCGTCTGGGTCTGCTAAGTCAGAAACTGTGTACCTTTGAAATTATAAAAAGAACTGACACGACACCCAAGTGAATGAGTTTGAGAATTTACCAGCTTTGTGTCCAAAAGCGCAGTCCGGCAGCCCTGCTTGGTGCGCGCTGTTTTTGCGACGTATTCCCGCTCGAACAATATTTAAGTTGCCTTCGATAGTCGCTTCTAGCGGTCTGGTTGCATCCGAGCTTTTCCAATATTGCGTTTGGTCTGCCTTCATGAAATGTGTAGGAGAGAGAAACGATACCACGTTTTCTAATTTTTTCCGCGACGGACTTTTGAGCCCCACGAGTTTGTTTCCAAACTGGACGGCTCGATCGTAGCGCCACTGCACGGCTTTAGATGTCATGTCGGCGGCATCTGTGGCGCCTGTGCTCATTTGAAACAGTCGCATCAGCGGCACTATGGCGTCGTTAGATGTGACAAGCAGGTGCATATTGCTCCGCGAAGGAACAAAGTAATTATTTCCTAGTCTAATTCCTCTCTTTCGCAATTCGACATCCGACTGGAAATTAGAAGGATCGAAAATATGAGTAGAAGAGTACGGGAGAACATCGCCATATCTAAAAGCTTTAAATAAAGTATCGTTTACGTCTGCAAGCCATGCTGGGTCCCTGTACAAAAAAGACCGGGTTGCCACTCCGTTCTGTATCTCTGTCCCATCAAATGCGTCTGTTGGTAGAGAGGTAGATAAAACGGCTTTGCACAGGCGACTATCTACGCTACTTAGAGCATATTCCACTGTGGCGCTTGGTGACAAAGGAACCGACGCACCAGTTTCCAATGCGACGGCATCCGTATCGCTGCACACGGGATACGTCCAGGCAGCAAAACGAGGCAGCTGCTGCAATGCTGCTTCGGCAACTGAGGTGCTCCATATGTCGGACCGTGACGTCAGAGTGTGAATGATGCCAAGAGCCGGCAGTCCGCATCCGCCCTGCAACCGAGATCTCAAAATATTTACTCCTATTGCGAGATACGAGCGGCCATCGTATTTCATTCCTGTAGTGCCGCCTACAATAGAAGGCACACCTCCATAGAAGCAGAGGCACCCTCCCACTGGACGTCCGTCGCGGATAATTATACTGGACAAGTCTTGGTATACGCCGCCATTTGGAAGTTGGAAATCTCGACACATCGACACTAATCCACTGGGATCCTTGATGGCCCAGCTGTTGCAACCAATGGGGCTGCTGCGGCGCAGCGCCTCGTCTAAAGTGCGAGCTGGGTGGCCCGTTTCTGTGATTGCGTTTGCTACATTCAACAAGTGCAGCAGCATACCCTCCGCTTGCTGATATCCTCGCATGCGCATGAAGGATAGGAAACTCGCTTGTGTCTCTCCTCCGTTCAACTTCAGCATCAGCAGATCGGGCATCGTGTTGATCGCAAGTAGTCTATCGAACGTGACTTCTCTAGATCCGGATGCTACTGCTCCATCTCGCAATCCTTGTATTTCAGCAATGAAATCTGGCATGTGGTGCATGTACATAGACCAAGAGGTCTCAATCATCTTGGCACAATCTTCTACCAGCCATGCGGACATCTGCTCAATAATGTCACCCAGCGGTTTTTCTAGAGTGCTTGCATCCATCAGTGCCTGCAAGTCAGGAGAGAGAAAAGACGGCAGCACTCTCTGGAGATAAGTGGTACACATACTCTCTATCTCGCTGCTAGCTAAAGTGCCCAGTAGGTATCCTATCTCGTAAGGGCTCCCTTTGAGATAATAAGCGCATCTTTTCTCGTTGGTAAGAGCCTTTACACCCCACGCGGCAGGTCCCATAGCTGCCCATTTCTCGGGCCTCCATCCATCCCGGCTAAAAGCAGCTCTGACTTTAGCTGTCATTATATCTGTCTTCATTTCTGAACACGGATATAATGACAGCTGCCGGGTGAAAAATACACAACTGTGCGTGTTGCATAGCAGGTGACGCAGGCGCCCCGAACTGTCATTTCGTGAACCGCACCAACGACGACAACTACGGAGTGCTAGAAGTTCCATGCTGGCATTTTGGAATTGAACGCAGCTCCTACGCCGTTACGAGGCGCAGCGTCGATGTGCAAACTTTCTAGATTGTCGCGCAGCCAATTTTCATCCGCGGAATCGACAGCTTCGCTATCGATCAAAGGTGAAAGCTCGCGTTCGACAGCTTCGCTGTCGATCAAAGGCGAAAGCTCGCGTTCTGGCTTCTGAGCTCCGGTGTGTTTTCTACTAGTGTGAAATGAAGCGGAGTATTGTGGAACTGATCCATCGCCGGCATGCTGTTGCTGCACGCCGCTACCGTAACAAGGCACGCCGCTCCTCGATCCCGGCCTTGTGAAAAGGGTAAAGAACAGCCATATCAGAAAAATTACTAAGAGAACGCCACCAATAGCACCCATGCATCCCGAATTCGAAGTCCCCTGAGCGGAGGGAATAACTATCGTCTCAACTTCCATGTTTCTATTTTTATATTGTCATACATCATTTGACTGGCTCATCCAAACCGACCAATGAGTAGACTGTACCAGGAAGTGAAACCTGGTAAAAAAAGAAAACTTACGCAGGCATCCATCTGTGTTATGGGTGCACGTCTACGTTCTTTTCGCGCTCACAACCAAACATATTCGATTTACAATAAGCTGCAGCTGGTCACAGGCCAGCTGTCCTGTTGCCTTTGTCTTCAATTCGAAAACGCAGCGCTATGTTCAGCCCTCCACACTCTTGAGCAAGCAACTTCATGGAATAAGGCAACCGCACACGCGCTAAATGCGCTGTGCCCTCAAGCCTGCACCCGCGACAAAATACACGCGGATGCATACCTACAACTTGCGAGTCGTCCAGGTGTTCCCCTATGAGCCCACACGACCTGCAGATGTAGCACTCGAACTCATCGCTTTGCTTGAAGAGTCGATCCAATATCACAGAAGTAGCACCGTGGGCTAGCATGCAATCTCTTTCCATTTCTCCCACTCGCAACCCTCCGCCTCGACTCCGCCCCTCAACAGGCTGTCGGGTGATCAGCTGTACCGCTCCACGACTCCGCGCGTGTACTTTGTCCAACGCACAATGGCGTAAACGTTGGTAGTGCACCGCACCAATGCAAACCTCCGCTTCTAGGGGGTGACCAGTCCACCCGTTAAACATAAGCTCACAGCCTCGACTCTGAAAACCGAAGCGTTTCAACTCCTCTCCAATTTGTTCTGGGCGGAGGTTGTTGAAGGGGGTGCCATTCCCAATCTTTCCTTCCAGGCAGCACAACTTCCCCAAGAGCGATTCTATCAGCTGGCCCACTGTCATTCTACCAGGCAAAGCGTGAGGATTGATAATGATATCGGGAGAAATGCCATCGCATGTGAAAGGCATATCCACTCCCGGGAGTATGATACCGATGACTCCTTTTTGTCCGTGATGAGAGGAGAACTTGTCTCCAATCTCGGGAGTGCGACTGGCGCTCAAACGTACACGCACTATACGAGCCCCGTCTTTGTTTGTGGAGAGGTACACGTCTGCCACGTGCATCGGTTCGGCGGTGCACAAAATAGAGGAGTGGTCAACTAGAGTGGATCTTTTTTTCTTGTCATTGCCTAATTGAGTTGTTTGCATGCGCTTACCTATTACTACGTCACCATTTGTCATTTCCTCGCCCAGAAGAGGCAGGCCATCCTCGCGCAACTTCGAATAATCGGCCTTTCTGAATCCAATTGCAGAAGATGGAACGATTCCAAAGCGCTCGATATCAGATCCGATGCCTTTCTCTTCGTCTTTGAAGCTTTTCCAGATTGAAGAACGAAACAGACCCCTATCGAGTGCATCTCGAGAAACGATGATGGAATCTTCTTGATTGAAACCAGTGTAGGTGAGCACCGCAATTATGACATTAGCTCCGCTAGGCATGTCAGAACAAACGCTCAACGCATGCACGCTCGTTTGCACCAATGGGAGCTGGGGATAATGTAAGGCATGTACCACGGTGTCAACTCGATACTCGGATGCAGATGAGAACACTCCAATCGCTTGCTTTGTCATTGCAGCTTCGTATATGTTCCGTGGAGCTTGATTGTGGTTTAAAAAAGGAATCATTCCAGCACAAATGCCAAGCAGACAGGCTGGGTGGAGTTCCACATGCGACACGCCGAGTTTTATATTGTTTTCTTCCGATTTGTCGATTAGCTCCACAAAGCCACCAACTAGCATTTGATTCCACAGCTGCCCTGGAGAGGTTTGCTGCATTAAAGAATAGAGATCGTCAAGTTTTTCTTTAATAAGTAGAGGGCGCATGATGCAACCAGCGTCGGTGTCGATGTTCACTGTTTGCTCTTCCTCGAGAGTGCTGATGCTAGTATCAGGAGGCAGGACGAGATTTCTCCTCCAAGAACGAAGTGCAGTAGCTAATGCAACGCCGTCTTCGCATACTCCTTCTATGCTTCCATTTATCAGCACCTTCCACAATCGGATCATAGGCGTACGCAGGTCACGAATTAAGTCGGCGTCTCGCAGAGCCATACTTATATACTCCGCGTTGCACCCCATGCGGGTATGTGTAATCAACGCTAGATTTTCAACAAGTCCGCAGGCTTGTCCCTCGGGCGTTTCGACTGGACACAAAATACCGCAATGCGATGCACTTAGTTGTCGTGGCTTGGGCAGTTTACCCTCCCGATTGATAGGAGTGTTCACACGTCTCAAGTGCGAAAGAGTCGCTAAGAAATTCATGCGTGTTAATATTTGAGCGACTCCATTTTGGGAAGACTGTTTTTGTATTCCCCAATTACCAGTCGAAACGGCGTACCCAGGTAAATTCGACAAATTATAGGGCGACTAGACTTTTTGTTACTTAGCAAAAAAACAAAAAAACGCATAAGATGTGTTGTGTGCGTTGGACGCTGGGTACTTCATGCCTGCGCTGATCTTTTTGGCAATTAGCATGGAATCTAGTGCGAGGTTGCCCGCACTGTCAACCAGACGACCGATCTGAAGGGTGAGCATCTTCAGGTACTGGCGGAAGAGTTGTCGAAAAAGTAGGGCGAAGAGTCCTCCTGTAGTTTCTATGCGTTTCAGTGCATAATTGTCTCTGTCATCCGGTGGCTGCACACCAGTATAGACGCGCAACATTTTGATCAAAATCACCGCTAAAAAGACCGCTTTACGGTGCAATACTTCTGGCGATGCATCTAAACCTTGATGTGGCAAGAACTCGTTAGATAGAATATGCTCGATGTAGCGTATGCGCCGTTGTGTAGTTGCTTCCTTGGTGCCTTCTTTGCCGAGTTGCTCAACCAAATATGTTCGAGGTTCCGACAAAGACGAATGGTCGAGGCAACGACGCACAATGTCTGCTAGATCAGAGTTCCATGACGAGCTGTGGAACTTCACAAATTCACACATATCGTGTAGGCAGTCCAAGCCCAGCAACTTGAATAGCATGCCAATTGGTATGGACGTATCTACAAATGGCAAACGCACCTCCATGGTTTCGCTGCATAGACCCGATCGTGCCGATAAACTAATCATTAATGTGCTGGTCGAGCGTGTCTTACTAGCGTGTAATGATCGCACTTCCGCACTGTAGGTTTTGATGCCAGTACGACGCACAAAAATAAAGTTTGTGCGCATCTTCTCTTGCGCAATGACACTCTTCTCGTTGCCGTTGACTATGAAGTATCCACCGGGATCAAGATGACATTCACCGATGTCGCCTGTGATACATACATTACACACAAACGACGCGCGCACACCTTCCAAGCACACACACTCTGACAAGCATATACATTTTAGGATTATTGTGATTACAACACCGTGTCGGTAGGAGCATGCCATACACCGAACCATGCACGGAATACGACACAGAAGTACTTCTGTGTACAGCTTGTGCCGCTCTTCGCCCGTTGGGGTTTCGGTAGTGTGTCGAACGTTTACGTAAATGGACGCGTCGTAACTTAGACCTCGGAGTCTACATTCATGAGGAGTTATTCTGTGATATGCACCATCAGCTTCACGGAGAGCGGGTGGGCGCACGAACACGTTCTCAAACGTGAGACACACCGTATACCCCTTGTCGTTTTCCACAATGACCTGCGAATTTTCTGTGATGATATCCTGCAGCTTCTCTCTCAGAAACTTGTTGAAGGACTGTATTTGGTGACTCACTAATCCGGTCGAATGCAACCAGCTGCTTAATAAATGTTCAAAGTGAGCATTCGCCATGCTAGCAATTGAGGTTGGTGCACCGTCCATAGCCAGCTATAGGGAGAATTTGCAACGCAAACGCAAGCGCACCGACCTACAAAATTCTCTGCATTACATAACATACTATCCAAATGTTATCCAATCGATATGGCAAGCGGGGACCCGTTAAAGTCAACAGGGGCCATTTGTCAGAGGGGTCGATTTCGACTATCATGGAAGAGCCGTTTCCTCGCAGAGATACTTTTGATGAATCGTCTTGTGTGCGCGTAGAGCCTTCCCCATTTGGTCTTACAAAGAGGGTAGAGGGAATTACGAAACGCTCTAAACCATTTCGATTCATTGTTTCTATCAGATTATTGTCGTGCAGCATACTATCTTCAAGAATCAAAATAGTCGACTCTTCTGGTATGGTGGGGGGGTTTTGCTCCCACATATCCCTTATTACGGTGCACGTAGGTAAGGTACTTAGGAGGTGAGGCACAGTTTCGTACGTACTAGCAGTCGCGACATCTTGTAGCTGCTGAGAAATAGACCAGAATTTGCACCACAATACGACATTAGGCATGCTAGATATGGGATTCGTGTATAGTTTTTGGTCTATTCCGGCGGAGGGTGTTATCAGCGGCTTTCCGTTCGAAGAGACTAGAGTGAAAACGCCAAAGGGTGTTCGTACTACTAAATCATGCGCTAGGCAGGTTATGAATGAGCACTGGCCCTCGGGCTCTAACGTAACTTCTTGGGAAATCGTGAAGGATTTCCCAGTAGGCGCACACGAAAATATGCATACACTAAAACGTTCACTGGATCCATTTTTCAACACACAAAGAAAATCTTCATTTTCATTGCAAGTCAACGTTTCTCGTTTTCCGTTCCAGCCCGTTTTTGCTTCATTGTGTCGTGTGCGACGCATACTACTCTGTCGGTATTTTGCTTTCGCAGCTTTCTTTCTGAACCGCCAAAAACGCACAAAAACATTAAAACGGACAGAACCAGACCAAAATTGCAGACGTTGCATCTCCGGGTCCCTTTAACAAAGAATTGCGCGAGAAAACCCCTAATTTTGCTCCATCGCATCGGAGGAGCATTTTGTTTGCCGAGGAATCTGATATGGCGAAAGCGCCTACAGCACAGGCTCAAGCGGAGCGAATTTTAGCGCTTCTTGATAAATTGCGAGAGTCTGGAGGGGAGGAAAACAAGAAACTAGATGATAACCCTGTAGAGACTGTAGATTCCAGTAGCGATGAAGGCGATGCAGTCATCCCAACTCCAGTCACTCCAGTTGGTGTAGGCGATGCAGGCATCCAAGCTCCAGTCTCTCCAGTGGCGTCCCCCTCACTAATTACGCTTACACCGAGGAAATATCACTCCCTGCCATGTGAGAACCAGCTATAAAAAAAGCCTACCCTCAGGTGTGCAAGTATCGAAACACAAGTTCCCTCCCATCAATCAGACAATGTGAAACAAGTAGATCGCAAACGCTCACTGGCTAAGTGCTGGTAGATGGCAACCATGTTTCTCGCCGCCTTGATATCGCGATGCCAATGCAAAGGATGCCGTTTATGTAGGGAGAGCCTAAAGAGATCTGTTGTTGCATAAAATCTTGAGCTGTTTTAAAATGGAAAGTCGCTTTCGGCAACATACACCACTGGGTTTTTTGGCGTTTTTGGATTTCGATTGGAGATGGATACTATCTTACCATCGATCAGGAACGCGACGGTGACGTAACAGTTAACAAACGCCATGAACACAATAATATCTACTCACACATGCCATTACGTGCTTCTCCCTCAACTGATGTGGAACACGTTATACAATGGATGAAAGCATTAAAGAAAACGTGGAAGAAGGGAACTTTTAAATTTTACTACTTTCACATGAAGAAGGAGATAAAGTTACAGTAGGCCCTACTAAGGTGAGTGTATCATTACGAGGAGTACCTAAATCCAGCTCAGGTGGCGTTGCAAGTGACGAGGCTTGCATGGTTTCCAGAACGCGAGAGGGCGTCCAAAAATCGCAGATGCTGCTGAGTAGTGAAGCATTCGTGCTGTGCATCCTGAGTGCCACAAGGGCCAGGAGGAGTGTGTGAGCCTTGTACTTCTGCGTGCACTGCTTCTCGTTGGAGGTCCATCCGAGCGGACTACGTGCATTGACAGAAGCAGACATCAGCAGACGGCAGCCATTCGGGCGCCCAACACCAGTGTTCATCGGACACCAGCAGACAGGTTGTAGATCGCACAGTGACTCCAAAATCGTCATGTTGTGCATACTGTCGAAGCATTATGTGTTGCGTGTGAAAGTCTGGTATGGCGGTCTTGGCGGTTCTGTTTTCAAATGCGTAACGTGCACAGGGACGATGTTACAAATCACACATTGAGCAAATATTCGTCTGCTCCTGCAGAAGACTGGATAGGCGACGGAATAATGTACCAGGCTATGCTAGGCAAGAGGGATAAACACGGAAATACGAGCTTCCGCCAGGCCTATGAGACACTATTCAAGCGCTATGGACGTGCCACATGTCTACAGATGTTTTTTGATGGCGCTCATGCATTTTCCGATCACCATGGAATCAAGGCAACATTTTTAGTGTCCCACCAGGCCGAATGAAATATGAAACGCTTCTACTATAATCTGTGTACTATTCCATCCCTGAACATGCGCATTGAGACAATACATGTATGCTTTTTCAGACAACTGCGCTCATATTTCTCTAGGACATGTTCTTCTCGGAGCAACCCCGAAAGATGCACAGACGGGAACCCAACAATAAAGATCAGATTGTACAGAAGCAGCAAAAGACAAGCTGACGTATCGAACGCCACATTCCATCGAAGCTATTGTGCCACTAGACGACTTGAATGCTCATCAGAACCGAGACAGAGAATTTTCACAGATCTCGAGGAGCTGGAACTTTACGATTGTTCTTGTCTGCTCGCCATTGACTTTCGCCGATGAGCTTGTTAACGAGCGCGAGTAGCTTCTGAGCGTATGCAGGGTCTGACGGAGGCGTGTGACCGCCATCAGATTTGTTGGTGTAATGCAAAGAAATCAACTGGGAGATGCAGTGCAAGCCGAGAGTCTCGACTGAGTCTTTCGTGTCTTTTCCTTCGATGCCAGCATTCGATCCCGACTCTTTGGATGGCGTTGTGCTTAACCTCGAGGTTTCCAAAGAAGGCATCGCCACAGTCTGAAGTGGCAACGGTGGCAACGGTGGCACTGGCGGAACTGCTGGATCCGGCGCTCCCTTCTCCGCTTCTTGAGCTACATTTTCTGAGATTACAGCCTGAGGAAGTACACTGGGAGGCTTCTCCTTTCTTTTGCGCCCTAACGAAGAAACTGGAGGTGCTGCAGTGACTGGTTCGGCGGACGAGAGCGGAGCTCCTACTTTCGCTTCTTTCGATGGGAAGACACTTATCTGTGACGCCCTCTCTGTCTTCTTTCGTTTAGTGGGCGGATGATCCGAGGGAGGCGAGCGATAAAGAGATTCTGGCGGGAGACTTATGGCAGGTGGCGCAACTACAGTTTTCTTATTGCTCAACATATCCCGACTCCGAGACAAAGATTCGCCAATAGCCTTTTCCTATCTTGAGAAAATTAAGACATATGTCAATGAGTACTACTACACTGACACCTCAGATTTTGTCAGGTGGGTATGCAATCACAAGGGGAGGCCGGTACAAAATAGAGGAAAACGTTAGTTTTTTAGGGCGGTTGGGCTTGGAAATAGCGGCGTCTAATGTACTGCTTGATTTGGGGAATTACATCATGAGTGGTGGGATACTCACAAATTCAGTAATCAGAATACGCAAAGAACAGAGGAACGTGACCATAACTGGTACTCTTGGTCAAGTAAAAGGGGGCATCAGCGCAGTCGCGATAGGCAATTCATGTAGAAACATAAAATTAGAGTCTCTCAAGGTCTACGGGTTTTACTATGCAGGCATCGTGATCCGGGCGAGCTTCGGGGTTACATTGACTAACTGCAGCATAGGTCGGGCCGCAGCTGCCCCTGCGGGTACTGTATTCGGTGTTATTGCTTTGCCCAATGGTGGATTCGCAGGTGCTTCTCGAATCATGAATGACCAAAATATCTCGAATATAAAAGCAACTGGTGGTGATGGGCTGACCTTCAGGAGAGTTGACATATTTGATATTACTCCTTTGAGTAAACAAGATCTTAAAGAGCAACTGCGCACGGAAGCCGACAAAAACTGCTGCTTTGGAAGCTTACAAGATAAAGCCCGCAAAAAAAGACTGGCCGAAGCAGAACCTAGCATTGTCACAATAGGAGGCTTTATGCAAAACACAAGCTGTCCGCGACCAGAACTTGCATTGAACTTGACAGACAACTTGCAACAGAGAGTTAGCGTTTTGGGGTCTGCATACAGCGAAGAACTCGCGTTGTTAGAACGCGAGTTCAATTCTATGAATTTTAAGAATTTGGTGGAGCTGGTTGGCGCGGGAGCGCACGCATATTCATCATTTAACTGGAAAAATGTTGTAGGCGTAGGAAGGGGGTCCGACTTGACGATTGCGCCCCCGTCTGTACTACCTAAAGAATTCCAAATAAGGAATGAGTACGACTCAAAATTCGGTACAAGAAGCACCATGTTGATAAAAAACACCATCCTTCCGCCTAGCATCGAGGAAGTCCTCGTTGAGAAAACGGAGCTGAGCAAGGTACCACTCGGTGTGATCAATGTGCAGGTTAGGCAACAGTCAAGCGTAGTGGGTCCATATATACCGGGAGCGATGGGTAGCGCAATCATCTGCTAATCTGAGAATATTGCACCAAGACAGAAAAAAAAACATACTCAAATGAATAAAAGCTCTTGCAAGTGCCTTGTTCTTGGCTTGTTGCTGTGTCTGCTCGTGATGTGCGTGTCTCCTATATGGCTGCTCTGGGCACGCAAGCGCCGTCCATCTTATTCGTTTGCCGTCTCGCACTGCTACGGATCTGCAATTGTAGAATGCAACGAACCGCTGGCTCAAGTCTTCAAACTTGAGAACGTGCTGAGCAGGGAAGAGTGTATGGCGCTGATTACTCTAGCAGAACAACAAAAGTGGACCACCGACCGCCATTCGGCGTACCCCACCACTGATATTTCAGTTAGTACGGTGCCTGCCATAGAAAAGCTGCTACTCAAAGCTAGTCGATTGCTAGAAGAAAAGTCCGCACCTCTTTTCGGTTTCAAACCTGGTGAGTTGTGGCTACGCGATCAATTTGTAGTCAAGTACACACCAAATGCGCAACGAGATCTTCAAGCTCATAGAGATGCGTCCAGTATCTCGTATGTGTTAGCTCTGAATGATCACACCTCCTACGAGGGAGGTGGAACAGCTTTTGCGCGAGGACCTTCGGAATCTTTGAAACCTCACAAACTCATGTCTGGAGAAGCGATTGTTTTCTGCGGGAAACGTTTACATGAAGGACGGGCAGTCACGTCGGGGACTCGATACATAGTCACTGGTTTCTTGGACGCGCACGCCTGTCCCCAGACAGATCTCTATATATCACAGCAGAACCGAGTAGCAATTCGTGATATTATAGGACGTGGCAACTGGAATATTAAACCTTACACGTTGCCCACGCGTCCCTACTTGAGGAGTAACACTTATCGAATGCTAGGAGCAGACGCCGCGGGAAAGGGTGATCTGACAGCAGCCGCAACACTAAACCCACATCAGCTGTGGCCCTACGCTCGGTGCGACTCCATCCGCAATTCTGCACAAAACATAATCAATACCTACGGCACTAATTTGGGAGAAGAGAAGATGCATTATTTATTCCATTTTTATCTCACCGATCCGCGATTCTGTTCCTCAACGGTCTGTCATATGAAAAGTTAGCACGCAAGGGACTGCACGTGCACTCACACGAACATTCAGTCTCGCAGACTACTCCTCAATAAAAGTTTTGAGTGCACATTACGCTGGCAGCATCAGCTGGAGCGCTAGGTGGGCCGGAGATCCCTCCGGCGCGCTCCATCGCAAGGGAGAGAACAGCCCGCGGTTAACGAGTAGTCGTAACCGCCGGCATGCATTACGAGCCAGAAAATACGAGGGCAGGAGGTGCACTAACTGAACATCCGAATAAAAATTCCATCGTTGGAACATGGTTGTACTGTTGCTTAGCAGGTGACAGTCTGTGCCTAGAAGGTCGGGCAGCTTCAACAAGACACAACTCAGAGCCGCCTGTGTCAATGGAGGACTGCCCCCCCCCTTCGCAGACCTCGCCAGCTGTATTGTAGGCGCTATTTGGGCAGTCAACAGCCTGACTGTCTTGTTGTCTCTACATATATCTGCGGGGACTGCGCTCCGCCAAGAAGTGCCGGGGAGGGTCACTTGCTTCCAGACCTGATGATATTTTCCGCAACACCATTCTTTGTAGTTCTGCGTACCCATTATAGTCAGTACTGCCCCCGCTCCTCTCCTGATGGTACTGGATGCATCGCGAGCCGCCGCTTCAATTCGGTTCGCATCCAGCAAATGATGCAAATTTTCTGTGACCAAAGCACTGTACCAAGACCGAAGCAGCTCCTCTCCTATCTGAGTATTATCGTAGCGTACAATACCGGTTCCTAAAGCAGTTTTTCTGTGCCCTTCGCGGATGAACACACGCATTCGGTGAATTGCAGACATCCGAATGGCGTACCGAATAAAAAATTCCGAAACAGTCAGCGCACCAGAATCTTCGACCTCGGGGATATGTACAGGACCACGGCAGTTCCAGTCGCAGATATGTTCTCTCCGCGTTAGGTTGTCTAGACCTAGAGGAGCTAGACATTCAGGACATATGTGCGAAAGATTCAATTCCACACTCTCGGTGACGCTCATGATGCGTTGCCTGGCATATCTCACCGTTGTGGAATTCTGGGATGAAGACCACTCTGCCAAACAAGCGCGAATGGTCCACCTGCGTAGCTCCCAAATCGGATTTAGTATCTCTGGTGGCAAGTTGTGTTCTGCGAGTGCTTGAGAAGTAGCATTGCAGGCCACGGCAAAGGATCGCCACGCGATCCGCGCGTGGCCTACATCAACAGAAAGCGTATATTCCATCAATTGTTCCGACAGTATGGCGAGCCACATGACATAAGCGTGCGCCACTTGAAGCGTGATAACCAAGGGTTTCGAGACGGCACTTTCCATGAGCCGCACGTTATGATCTACCAGACTGCTTTCTTTGCAAACTCTGTGAGCAGAGGAGCAGACATACAGCGAGTGGTTAGCATCTATATCCAGATACGGGGCGATCCGGACAAATGCTCTTCGTTGTCTCCAGATTTGCATGGAGCAACCAACAACGATGGCGCGAGTACGTACACGCGCCAAGACGAGCTTAGCACTCGACGGCCACCATTCCAAATCATCAACCACTACCACCGAATACAGTGCGATTTCTGGAGTCAATATCGCAGCAAAATTCGATACAGTCCATATTCTGCTACATGCATTGACTCCTGCTGGGGGGTTCAAACGATGTTTGTCAGTAGCATCGGCGACTCGTATCCTTTTGGTGGAAGCTCGGCTCCACTGGTCTAGGCGATCATATAAGACGATGTCAGGGACAACGATGTCGTAACATATCGTCTGCATTTTCGCGCCCCACAACTTGTGGACACAGTACGGTAAATAGTCTCGTGTCTTAGAATGAGGACAGAAAATGTGGACGGTCCTAGCTGCGCCAAATCTTTGTCCCGACAGGGTTTTGGCGCATACGCTGTATATGTCCTTCTTCTTCGAACCCTTAGCATTGGTGTAAGAGTGCTGCCAGGAAGGCAGCGACTGTTCTACATAAGAGATGAACTGGTCCTTGGTGACAGTTTTAGAGCTAGGGGTGTGCAACGGTGGAGAAAGCCTTCTCCTTTTTATCGCGCTATTGACTTTGCAGGCGTGCCGAGGAGTTAACACAGCGGTGCTCAGCGCAAGTACCATTGAAGTTCGCCATCGATGGAATTCAGAAGGTGATCGACCAGACTCGTACCGACAGCGAAGGAAACGGAGAGAGTCTTCAACTCTGTTGAGGTGTGCGTCCGATAGGGCGTCCGCGCACACTTTCTGCAAGTCTTCTGTTCTTCTTCGTTTCCACTTGCTCTGCCCGCAAACGTAACGGAAATGATCCATGGCGGTGCACGCGAGGAGACTACTCTAAAACTTCTAAATAGAGTGTATCTGGAGGACGAAGAACTTTTCGCGTAACCTTCTCGGGAGAAGTGGAGTGCGCCAAATTGTAATTCTGCATGCACTTCCTAGCTCGTTTACAACATCGGCGCGTAAACAGATCGCATTGTATGCGCATGTAGTGGTACAGAACAAGTAGTGTTTCGAGCAGCATCGGCATCATCGTTATTATCCTGAACACACTTTGCTTAGTAGACGCTACACATTTTTGGAAGCATTCGCTCTTTGTTTACGTTGTTTTACCGCGACAGGGTTACACGAAGATGGATAAGAAGGCATCTCAGGCGGCGGCGGGACAAAATCATCTCCGCCAGTAGGCAAAGGCAGCCTAAGTGTATCTACCACACTACTCACACCATCCCATATGCCGCTTTGGGTGTCCGCGATGCAATTGAGTGTGGGAGGTATATTCTCTATAATAGTCCTAAGAGCCGGAGGGATGGGTTCACTATCTACGTCAATTTCGTCTATCTTCCGACAAATGTCATCGAGCTTCTTTTCTAAATCTCTATATCGCCTCTCATTTCTAGCCTCGAGGGCATCTAGTTTGCAGAGTATGCTATATAGATCGCAGTAAGGATCAGGGAGACAGCAAGGTCGAGGGTGACGCGGTGGATAGCAGCAATCGCTTGGGGGTTCACAACAGTGCGAGGGCATCGTTTTATAATCGAGGTGTCATATAGGTACTTTAGCTAAACAACGAATGCATGCCATAAAAGGTGCCTACTGATGTATGTGCGGTAGTTGTGGTCTCGCGAAACAGTGTAATTATGATGGCGGTCGCAACGCTAATAATGGATACATTGAAAGCGAGGCAACAAAGGAGACGCTAGAAAAGCTTGCTCCTTGGGAACGCACGCGGCATGCATAATCCGCCAACAACAAATCAACTCTACCGCGGATCCACTGCGTAGCGGGCGCAAGCGCAAAATTATCCAGGAGCAGTACCTTCACACCAAGCGTACGACACCGCCCATCGGGCCCCACAGACGGGCAGTGGGGCCCGATGAGCTCGTTCGGCGATTTCATGCTATGAACCTGCAGAGCTCACCAGAACAAGCGCACGCCATCGCCTATCAGTCTACTGCAAACGCCAGGGGGTGGGCTCGCTGAGCGATTAGAACCTATCAGACTACGAACCGGGAAAAAGAAAATCCGATGAGCTTTTGGAGAGCGCACCACAGAAGGCGGCTAGAGTCGCTTCACCGGCCAGAAGCGCCGAGGGTCGTATGCCGGGAGCAGCGGCTGGAGTCGCTTCACCGGTCAGACGCGCCGAGGGTTGTATGCCGGGAGCAGCTGCTAGAATCGCTTCACCGGCCGGGCACGCCGAGAGCGATACACCGGGAGCAGTGGCTAGCGTCGCTTCATCGGTCGGACACGCCGAGGAACACATGCCGGGAGCAGCTGCCTAGTGGTCGCTACTCGATCTACCAGATGAGCATGCACGGCATATCCTACGCATAAGAGCTCGGCGCGTAATCCAAACCCGAACTGAAGGGAGCTTCTTCCGTCGTAGGTCCGCGGTGCCTAACTCGGGATATAAAATCAGAACATAGCAAAGAAGAGCGTCATACTCTTCAACTTTTCTAGCAAACACTCTGCACAATCGCTGCGATAGTGCACGGCGGCGGGTGTTTTTGCACCGACCTTGCAAAACAGAACCCCCAAAGATCGAATTTGATTTTGCCATCTATGACAGACGTAAAAGAATATAGCATTATAGCATTAGATAGGAAGCGCGAAGCTAACAGACAAAAAGCGTGCAACGTGCGAGGCCATGGCAAGCCTACGAAGTCGCACCTGCTCAAATCGTAGACAAGCTGCCCCGTTCTAAATGCCCAAGATGAAGCCCAAAAGTACAGCTCGCCTTGTCTACGAAGCTCTTCTGGGGACCCCCTCCGATGTACTGTCTGCGTACATCTTTGCCGATGTGGCGGGAGTTTATGAACATTCCCGAGACACAGCGCCCATTCCAGCTAGTGCTGAAGCAACTTTCATCAACCGCTGTTGACTAAGCGTACGAGATTCTAGCGCGACGTCTTTCATTTGCCTAAGACACAAAGGAAAACAGTGACAAGGCACCTTGCGTTTCATGTGCGAAACTGCGGCAACGAAGCTGCCATAGCGTACCCTCTGCTGAGATCAACGTTCGAAAGGGTCCTCTCCTACCTGCCAAATGTCCATACTTTGATGCAATGTAGCCACAAAGAGGCACGTTCATATTTTCGAAATCAAACGTCCAGTGCAGGTCGCCATCTCTTACATTGGCATCGAGACATCAACGCGGCGCGGAACATGGTTACCATCTACCAGCATCTGGCCAGCACGCGTTCGCGCCCTACTTCTTTTACGTATACTGACTGAGGTAGGCTTTTAGCTGGTTCTCACGTGGCGGCAGCGCTGTTTGTTGTCATGCTCTCAATGGCTGTAACGGCCCTATTGCGGGTTGTCCCTTTTCAGACAGCCTCTTAATCTCAAATCAATACAGCGACTTCGGT
>Ga0206129_10003753_pt1 | contig 17320 bp, 17 predicted proteins | sample Helgoland_Spring_8_FD_148616 | JGI IMG/M metagenome (GOLD analysis project Ga0206129, IMG submission 148616) | Pelagic subsurface seawater microbial communities from Kabeltonne, Helgoland, North Sea - Helgoland_Spring_Bloom_20160502_2 | ecosystem: Environmental > Aquatic > Marine > Epipelagic ...
TTCCCAAGTCCAAGGCATGCCCTCAGACAAGGCAGAGCCCGGGATATCTTCGACCCCCTCCATAAGGCCTATCAGCCAGTCGTGACGCTCAGGAGCAGCCGGCGCAAATCCAACACCGCAGTTACCCATAACCACCGTGGTCACGCCGTGCCACGAGGAAGGCGCCATCTCTTGATCCCACGTGGCTTGACCGTCATAGTGCGTATGGATATCGACAAAGCCCGGCGTCACATAACAGCCATGAGCATCAATGACCTGTTTGGCATCACCTAAGCTTTCTCCAATCGCGATAATACGATCGCCATTAACAGCTATATCTGCGCTGTAAGCTTCGTTACCGCTACCGTCGACTACCGTTCCACCTCGGACAATTAAATCGTACATGCCATGCCTCTCGATTACTTATTATTTATTAAAATGAGAGCGTAACCGTATATCGGCCTTTGCTTGAGTTCAATCTTCACCGCTAATCTGATTTAGCAAGCTATCGAGCTCGCCGACGAGCCTATCGACCGACTGTAGACCCAATAACTCGTATTTAATGGACTCTTCGAAAGGTAGTAGCTGCACTAACGTAAAGGCCACCTGCCAGGCATCGTTATAATCAATATCGAGATTCATGCGCTGTACGTGGGGATGTGCTTGAAGGCTTTTCAAAACGCGCGTCAACGAGTGCCATTGATCTAGCATAGGCTCCACCGTGAAACGCTCACCCATTTCAACTTCAGCGCGAATAAGCCCATTGCTCTCTCGCCAAACATCGGCGATATCAAATCGCTCGCAGCCCTGAACCGTAATTCCAAGCAAGCCATTTGATAACTGATCAAAATCAACAATTCTGCCGTAGGTGCCATAATCACCAAGGTCAGGGGAATTAATGCCTTCTCCGGCGACCTCCACACCTCTACGCATCCAAACCACACCAAAACCCGTGCCCGTTTTTAAGCAATGCGAAACTAGGTCCAAGTAACGTTGCTCAAAGATCTGTAGCGCCATCAAACCATGTGGCATTAGTGTCGTTGATAGTGGAAACAATGGAATGTCAGTCATCTCTGTACTCCGGGCGGCTGATGATTTCCAGTTGCTGGATACGAATAAGCGCGTCTTGACGATCAGCGCCGCAAAATGCAGCTTCCGGCGAGAATTTTGCGCAGACCTCAGGTCGTCGATGATCATCAAAAATAGCGCAGGCATAGCTATCAGTCAGGTGAACACACGGCACCCCGGGGGGCTTCCCTGCCGGCATTCCCCAAAAACTCTCGTTAATAGATGGCGCTATACAGCAGGCGCCACAACCCTCACGACACTCCATGGGTCGACACCACTGCCGGCCCCAGCGGCTTAAACAGTAGCAGTAGTTTTGGGAGCAGCAGCAGTGCACCCGCAACTGCGGCAGCCATCGCCATAACCGTCAAAGCACCGAAATACAGACTCGGTGTAAAGTTAGATAACATCAGAAGCGAGAAGCCTATGACGACCGTCACTGTTGTGTAGTACATCGCCCTACCGATACTTGCATGACTGCGATGCATCGCTGCGTGGTAGTCGGCATCTTTTGCAAACTCGACACGAAATCGGTGGATGTAGTGAATACAGTCATCGACGCCGATACCTACCACGATAGCTGCAATGGTGATGGTCATAATATCGAGAGGGATGCTCATCAAACCCATCGTACCAAGCACCAAAGCAGCCGCTAAAAGATTGGGAGCAAGCGCTAGTAACGCTAGTGAAAGTGAGCGGAAAAGCACCCAAAACATGAGTCCAATAGCCAGGAAAACAGCGCCAAGCGTCAGAATCTGTGAGGAAAATAGGCTCTGCAGAACATTATTGTATAAAACCAAGAGAGACGTGAACCGAAGTTGCTCAGGCTCGATATCTAGCTCGTTGATGAGGGTCGCATAAAGCTCTTTAAGAAATTGATCGCGACGTAAGTCCTTACTGGTCTCCATTGCTCGAACTGAAATCCGAGCTTCATCGTTTTGTGCAGAAAAGTAAGGTAGCACCAGTGTCTCATTAACATCCTTAGGCATACTGTTCTGCACTAGAGCCATTTCAACCGCACCTAAAGGCGCTCCGTACAATCCATCCATTACCTTGAAGGCGGTCGACAGTGACAATACTTTACCGGTCTCAGGCCGAGCATCGACAATCCCATGGGCACGATCAAGTAGCGCGCGACCCTGCACAGTGAACCAATAACTGGGCGTGCTATCTCCCTCGCCTCCGAATGCGTCGCTTCCAAAGGCATCGTCGGCAAAGGGGTCATCCGAAAAGGGGTCATCCGAAAAGGGGTCATCTGCGAAGGGGTCGTCACCCACATAGTCGTCGTCAATACCAGCAATAGGTTCACTCACGAGATCTACTTTAAGCGACTCCATCGCGTCACTCGCCGCAGTGGAGTCATCTTTAGCCGTAGGCGGATAGAGGATGATGTCGAGGGGAATGGTTCCACCTAGACGAGCATCGAGGAGTTCCATACCTTGGTAGATCTCAGTACTGGGTTTGAAGTAATCAATAAACCGATTCTCTACCTCTAAGCGACTAATTCCAAAGAGGGCAAGCACAGCTAAACCACCTGAGACCACCAATACAACAGCGCCGAATCGCTCGACGTAGAGCGCTAAAAAACGGGTAAACGTGGGGTCAGCGGAAGTGCGCAGCGCACGCTTCGGCTCAGGCATAATAGCCATGAGCGCAGGCACGAGGATGAAGGTACACAAAAAGCCCACCACAATGCCCACGGTCATCATCATCCCAAAGTCAATCACGGGTTGGATGCCAGCCACCATCAACGATGCAAACGCCACAATTGTCGTCGCCGCGGTGTACAAACAGGGCACTAGCATCAGGCGCGCAGCGTCGGCTGCACGAGTCAATCGATCAATATCGGGGGTCGTGTGCTCAAGCTCGCGATAACGAACGACCAAATGTACCGAAAGCGACAGGGTGACAATTAAGAGTACCGCGACGAAGTTGGACGAGATAACGGTCATCCGCCAATCAAGGAACGCCAGTAAACCGAGCATCATGATAGCGGTCAGAGCGCAGTTGAGTACGGGGGCAACCACCCAGCGCCAATCTCTAAAGATGGCCGCTAACACCACGATCATTATGCCAACTATGGCGAAACCGAAGGTGATCAAGTCCGACTCCACGAACGCGAGCATGTCAGCGGCAATCATCGGCACACCGCCAACAAAAATCTCTGCATACGGACGGAACCGCTGCGCTACTACACGAACATCGGCAACCAGCGAACGGCGCAATGCTGTTTCTTGCGCTAGCAGCTGATCGTAGCGCGCCTCTACCGTTGATAGCTGAATGGTCTGCTCTGGGCTTAGAGGTTCTAGAACTTTCGTAGCGCGCAGTGCTTCCCGCTCAGACAGCAATTGCTCCAGCTCTTGATTACGCTCAAGGCTGACCTGCACGGTGGTGACATCACCTGCCTCGCCGACTAATAAGTTTTTGTAAATGGGACTTTGAGTGAGTTCCCGCAAAGCGAGTCCCCGATCCACCGACGAATCGCGAAGCGTTGGCAACGCATCCGCTCGAGAAATATCAGTCAGTGACAAGGGCGGGCTCTCTAATAGCGGGACGTCAAGCACGCTCGTAACTGACGCGACGCCCACTACTCGGGTCAATTCATCGACCATCGCCGCAAGCGGCTCTAAGGAATCGGGGGACAGCAAAGGCATTTGCGGCCGCCATGTAAGCACCAAAAACTCACTAGTGTCGTAGTGGCTGCTTACTTCTCGGTAAAAGGCTAAATCAGGGTCGCCTTGCAGTAACAAGGCATCTGAAGACGCGTCAAGCCGCAATTGCCCGACTTGGCTTAAGGCCAAAAAGGCCAGTGCGAGAACAAAGCCTGACGACAATATCGGGCGTCCAAGCACAACGCTACGAAAAAAGTGACTCATATTAGCAATCCGTTTTGTGCCGCCTAAACTACGCCTCAAGCATATCGAGCAATAGTTCGTGAAAACCACCAAATCCGCCATTACTCATAATCACTACCGAATCGCCTGCCGTGGCCTTGGCTGCGACCTTGAGGGCGAGTTCGTTGATGTCTGAGACAATCTCAGATGGGCTTTGACTCTGCGTAACTATACGCTCAAGCGAGCCATCTAGACCGGGGGGCTGATACCAAAAAACGTAGTCCGCCATGCGTGTGGCTGCAGGCAATTGGTCCGCATGCACACCGGTGCGCATAGAATTCGAGCGCGGTTCAATGACAGCAATCACACTACCCGATCCTGCGCGTTTTGCCATCGTTTCAAGCGTACAAGCAATGGCAGTGGGATGGTGCGCAAAATCATCGTATACAGCAATACCTGAAGGCTCACCGCGCAGCTCTAGGCGACGCTTAACCCCTGCAAAAGTACGCAACCCCTCGCCAATCACTGCCAAAGGAACCCCAACATGATGTGCGGCGGCTGCAGCCGCACAAGCGTTCCATAAATTATGAGCGCCCAACATTCCCCAGTGCACCGTGCAGCTTTCTCCTCGAGGATTACGCAACTCAAAAGTCTCTCCCGCGGCTGAAAGCGCTCGAACGGACCACTCTGCGTCGTCCTCCAACTGCCCGAAGGTAGTAACAGGCGTCCAAACGCCACGAGACAAAACACGGTCAAAAGCCTCACTGACTTTAGGTCTAATCAGCAAACCGTTACTAGGTACGCACCGAATCAAATGGTGAAACTGGCGCTCAATGGCCTGAAGGTCCGGGAAGATATCGGCGTGATCAAATTCCAAATTACCGAGCACCAGCGTTCGTGGCCGATAGTGCAAAAATTTAGAGCGCTTATCAAAAAACGCCGTATCGTACTCGTCGGCCTCAATGACAAAAAAATCCGACTCGCCCAGTCTTGCCGAACGATCAAAATTTGACGGCACACCGCCCACCAGGAATCCTGGCTGCATGCCAGCATAATCCAACAACCACGCGAGCATACTGGTTGTTGTGGTCTTTCCATGCGTTCCTGACACCGCTAAAACCCACTTCCCTGCGAGCAGTTCCTCTCCTAGCCATTGCGGTCCCGATGAATAGGGAATCCCGCGCTCAAGCACAGCCTCGACCACCGGATTTCCACGACTCAACGCATTGCCAATCACTACCAGGTCAGGCAACGGATTAAGTTGTTCGAGAGAATATCCCTCCCAGAGATCAATGCCAGCAGCATTCAATTGTGTACTCATGGGTGGATATACATTGGTATCGGAACCCGTCACTCGGTAGCCCTGCGCTCGCGCGAGCTGTGCAAGACCACCCATAAAAGTGCCACAAATACCTAATATATGAATGTGTTTGGACAATGTCTGGACCCCTCAACTGGGTCGCAAGTTTACCACGGGGATTTGCGTAAAACTCGGCTTCAGTCTACCGTGTGCGCTACCCAGTCACGAAACAACGAATATTGTTATGCCAAAAGCGAATGCGTTTTACGCTCAGTCGGGCGGTGTCACGCCTGTTATCAATGCGTCAGCCTGTGGGGTGATCGAAACAGCGAGCAAACACAAGCAACACATCGGAAAAGTATTCGCCGGTCGCAATGGCATTATTGGTGCGCTTAGGGAAGACCTTATCGATACCAGCAAAGAGAGCAAAAAGGCAATTCAAGGTCTGCTAACGACGCCTTCCGGCGCGTTTGGCTCTTGCCGCTATAAGCTGCGCAGTATCGAAGAGAATCGCGCCGAGTATGAACGGCTAATCGATGTATTCAAGGCCCACAACATTCGCTATTTCTTTTATAACGGCGGCGGAGACTCTGCAGATACCTGTCTTAAAGTTTCCCAGCTATCGAAAACGCTAGGTTACCCGCTGCAAGCTATTCATGTTCCTAAAACCATTGATAACGACCTGCCCTTTACTGACAATTGCCCAGGGTTCGGCTCAGTCGCCAAATATATTGCGGTGTCCACAAAAGAGGCTGCACTGGACATTAAATCCATGTGCGAAACGTCCACAAAAATCTTCATTCTTGAGGTTATGGGACGACATGCCGGCTGGATCGCTGGCGCGTCGGGGCTCGCCGCTGAGCAAGCAGGCGATGCGCCTCACGTTATTTTGTTCCCCGAAGTGGCATTTGACCGGGCAAAATTCTTGGCCAAAGTACAGCAAACTGTTACGCAACAGGGCTACTGCGTCATTGTCGCATCAGAGGGCGCGCAAACCGCTGATGGCCGATTCCTAAGCGACAGCGGTATTCTTGATGCCTTCGGTCACGCTCAACTTGGAGGCATCGCGCCGGTTCTCGCGGATCTCATTCACAGAGAGTTTGGCTATAAGTACCATTGGGCGGTAGCCGACTATTTGCAGCGCGCTGCGCGGCATATCGCAAGCCAAACCGATGTTGAGCAGGCCTATGCAGTGGGCAAGGCGGCCGTAGAAATGGCTGTTGCTGGTAAAAATGCCGTAATGCCTTGCATTATTCGCAGCAAAGGCAATCCATATCGCTGGACCATCGGGGAAGCGCCTCTATCTAAAGTAGCCAACCGGGAAAAGAAAATGCCAAGGAGTTTTATCAGCCGCGATGGCTTTGGGATTACCGCCAAGGCGAGACGCTACTTTGAGCCCCTTATCTACGGCGAAGCCTACCCTAGCTACAAAAAGGGCATGCCCGTGTACACGCTATTGAAAAATCACGCCGTACCTCGAAAATTGAGTACTCGCTTCGACGTCTAGCGACAAAACAATCGAAATGAACTCTCGGTGACCGGGATAGTCGCAGCAGACAGACTCGCGTAATATACGCGCACTTTTTAACTCTGCTAACACTCAGGAGCTCAACCATGTACGAAGACGGTCAATTTTCCGCCTACCGCCGCCACCCTTGGCACGGCCTCGACGCAATGCCTAAAGGCGCTGACGAAGGTATTGTTCAGGCTTACATTGAAATGCTGCCAAGCGATACCGTGAAGTACGAGCTAGACAAGGACACTGGGTTCCTTATGGTAGATCGCCCGCAACGAACGACGGCAACTCCTCCCGCCCTCTATGGCTTCATTCCTCGCACTTATTGTGCAGAGGAAGTTGCGAAGCGCTGCGAGCACGCCGAAGAAGCCGACGGTGATCCGTTGGATATCTGTATTTATTCAGAGCGTCTAATTGATCGCGCCGATATTTTGCTCCATGCGCGTGTTGTCGGCGGCATTCAGATGATCGATGACGGTGAAGCAGATGATAAAATTATTGCCGTGCTTGATGGCGATAATATTTGGGGCGGCGTTAACGATATTGCCGATCTCCCACCGATTAAAACAGAACGCCTGCAACATTATTTTTCGACGTATAAAATGGTGCCCGGTAAGAATATCGATATCCGTGTCGATACTGTTTACGGTCGCGAAGAAGCACTCAAAGTCATTGCTGCCGCGCAGAAAGACTACGAAAACCACTACGGCCATTTGCATACCTCAAATGCCTAAGCGTTAGTTATCGAATGTAAAGTAACAGCCTCTTTCGTGATGAAAGGGGCTTTTTATTGCAGTGTTGTTGTTGAGAGAAGTGTTGCCAGCCCCACTTTCTCTAAAGCTTAACCCCTGAAACGTGAAAAAGACTCGTAAGCTTGATAATCACGGTGACGTAACAAATTACGTCACGACGTAACGGGACAACAAACTGTCTATATGTGGTCGCACAATATGAATAAGCTCAAGGGGCTCCTCGATGACTGAATCCAATGGTTGAGCTAAGTCTGTAGCCCAAAGCGCATCCAAGACATCTGCTGTTTGCCTCTCTCTTAGTCCTATTGTTCCTGGCCGATAGCTTAAATGCCAGGGCTCAGGGGCAACCCCGCCACTATCCTCCAAATAAGGTAAATAAAACCCCTCTGCATCATCCTGGAGCGCTTTCTCCTGAAGCCACATTGCGAAATCATAAAAAGGCCCTGAATGACCATACTCAGCGACACTGAGCTGCAAAGCATAATCATTGGCCACTGCCGCCGAGTCCCAAACATCGAGATCAGTACCCCAATGGTGGCGCGATGTTCCCGGTAGCGCCGAAAAGCGGAGAATGGCATGCAAGTATTGCTCTTCACTTACGCGTGTTCGTTCAATGGGTCGATCGCGCTCATCGGTAACCAGACGCTGCCCACGAGCCTTAGCGTTAAAGATCGCCAGTTGGCGCGAGTAACTGCGAAAACTGGAAGCCACGGCCAAGCGGAAGCCTGCGCGTTTAGCCCGCGCTCGCAAAGAGACCAACGCCTGAGCAGCTTGAGGCGCTAATAAACCATCACCACCACAGTCGATAAGATCTCTACTCGTCAGTCCACAAGCCTTAAGCGTCAATTCATCGAGATTCATGCCGCAGCGTCCTCGACAGGTAGGATAGATACAGCCGTAATATGTTCGGCACCAAGACAAACTCCAAGACTAACTCCAAGCCCATAAACTTCTACTCCCGCGCGCTGTGCCTCAACGAGCGCCCTCGCATAACGCGGATCAATGGCTTGGGCGGGCGCTATACGGTCAATAGCCTCATGTAAGGCACAAAAAATCATTACACCTCGCTGTCCAGTTGCCACTACATCAATAAGCTCCTCAACATGACGACGCGCGCGATCGCTGACCGTATCGGGAAACAGGCCCAGTCCGTCGCCGACATGCAAGGTCACTGCTTTAACCTCAACATACACTGCGGATGGTTCATTGCCGAGCTTGAAATCAGCGCGGCTTCGGTCGCCGTAACGCACCTCGGAACGAATCGGCGCGATTCCTGCAAGGGAAGGCAAAAAGTTAACCGCAAAGGCCTCTGCCACGACACGATTGGCGAGGGCAGAGTGAACGCAGATAAGACCTGCCGGAGACTCAACCAGCTCCAGCGTCCAAGCTAACTTTCGCTTAGGATTGTCGCTGTGAGACAACCAAACCTCCCAACCTGGCTCAGCGCAGCCTGTCATTGCGCCCGTGTTAGGACAGTGAGCAACCACCTCAGTCCCATCAGGCAGTGAGACGTCAGCCAGAAAGCGCTTATAACGCCTGATCAAGGTACCCCTTTGTAACGGTGGTAACTGCATAACCCCTCCCTTTAATAACGCAAGTGTAACAAGATGGCTTCGCCCAAGATTTATGCTGCCCAATACATGAAAGAAAACTGGCACAAAGGCGTATTATCTGGTAGCTTCCCGTCGCCCGAAAAAGGCCGCACTGGTTGTCAGTTCACACTGCAGTGTCCCAACGCACAAGGTTACAAGGGAATACACTATGCCTACCAAGAAGACGACGTCAAAAGCAGCAAAATCTAGCGCAAAGAAACCAATGGCTAAGAAAGCTCCTGCTAAAAAGGCTCCTGCTAAGAAAGCACCGGCTAAAAAGGCTCCGGCTAAAAAGGCTCCTGCTAAGAAAGCACCTGCTAAAAAGGCTCCTGCTAAGAAAGCACCGGCCAAAAAGGCTCCCGCTAAAAAAGCTCCTGCTAAAAAAGCTCCTGTCAAAAAGGCTCCGGCCAAAAAGGCTCCTGCTAAAAAAGCACCTGTCAAAAAGGCTCCTGCCAAAAAGGCTCCTGCTAAAAAAGCTCCTGTCAAAAAGGCTCCTGCTAAAAAAGCTCCTGTCAAAAAGGCTCCGGCCAAAAAGGCTCCTGCTAAAAAAGCACCTGTCAAAAAGGCACCTGCTAAAACAAAAAGTAAGAAAGCAGTGGCTAACAACGTGGCAAGGGCCGTTGGCGCCGTTCAGCGCTTTGAGAATTTCAAGCCCTACAAGCCCGCTCGAGGCGAGTCCTATATGAATGAGGAGCAACTTGAGCATTTTCGCCAACTATTGCTCAGCTGGCGGGCAGACCTGGTTGATGAAGTAAAAGGGACTATGACCCATTTGCGAGATGAAGCGGCGAACTTTCCTGATCCAGCGGATCGCGCGACTCAGGAAGAAGAGTTCAGCCTCGAGCTGAGAACGCGAGATCGCGAGCGCAAGCTTATCAAGAAGATCGATAAGACACTCCTGCGTATTCAAGAGGACGACTACGGTTACTGTGATGCCTGCGGCATCGAAATTGGTGTCCAAAGGCTCGAAGCAAGGCTGACCGCGACGATGTGTATCGACTGCAAGACGCTCGCGGAGATTAAAGAAAAGCAAGAGCTCGGGTAACGCTCGAGTCTGTTGCGCAAACCATGTCAGAACTTGGTGCGGACCCTCTTTACTTAGATCGTTATGTAGGTCGATTCGCTCCGTCCCCAACCGGCCCGCTGCATGCGGGCTCGATGATTGCGGCCCTTGCAAGCTATCTCGACGCCAAACGAAACGGGGGTCTCTGGCTTGTTCGCATTGACGATATCGACCCCCCACGAGAGATTCCAGGCGCAAGTGAAGGCATTTTACGGACCCTCAAGGCTCACGGCCTCCATCCCGATGCAATCGAATACCAAAGCCATCACAGTGATAGGTTTACTCGAGCAATCGAGCAACTCAAACACGAAGGAAATGCGTTCTATTGCGGATGCAGTAGAAACTCGTTAGGCGCTAGAGGAGTCTGCGTCAGCACTTGTCAGCGCCAAGGTCACAGCAAAACGCTCAATACTAGCTTGCGCGTTATTGTTCCGGCGGGCGCGCAAATCGAATTCGATGACGCTATTCAAGGCAAGCAGACATTTGACCTCGGCAAGCAGCACCCAAATTTTATTGTGCGTCGCAAAGACGGGCTTTTTGCCTACCAGTTGGCGGCCGCCTGTGACGATGGCCGAGAGATCACTCATGTCATACGGGGCTGCGACCTCCTGGAATCGACCCCAAGGCAACTGTTCTTACAAAGCTTATTAGGGCTATCGTCGCCGCAGTACGGTCACTTGCCATTGGTATACGGCGCAGATGGCCACAAGCTGAGTAAGCAGACCGGCGCGCACGGCGTAAACAACGCTACACCCTGTGCTAATTTACGCGCAGCGGCCGAGCATCTCGGCATACCCAAAGCGCCAAGCTCGATCGGCGAACCTACGCAGCTAGTCGAATGGTATGTCGAACGCTGGCATAAAAATCGTGTACCAAGGTAACATTTTCCCAGTTTTGTTACCGAGTGAGTTGCGATAAAGTAACGGACACTCATGGCAACAACTGTGCGGAGTATCAATTCATGCCTCACGTTCTTCTCGTCGACGATGAAGCCTATCAACGACAGTCCCTCCGCAAAATCCTTGAATCTCAGGGGATTAAAGTGGCCGAAGCAGGAAGCGTCGCCAGTGCCGATCAGCAATACGATCTACTCACATTCGATTTGGTCATCACCGAACTACGATTACCGGGGGATGCTGGCAGCGAGCTGATTGCCTTAGCACATCCCGTGCCCGTTGTTGTCATGACCAACTACGCGAGCCTACGCTCGGCTGTTGAGGCGATGAAGCAAGGCGCTGTAGATTACCTAGCCAAGCCTTGTGCCGCCGATGATCTACTGGCTGTCGTTCACGAGGCATTGGCACAACACCCTACCGTTAAGAATAATAAGCAGATGGAAACTGACGCCTCAAAGAATAGCTACTTTGACGGCGCCTGCCCTCTCATGGCAAAGCTTTATGCCGACGTCAGAAAGATTGCGCAAACAGACTCGAGCGTTCTTATCCTAGGTGAGACAGGCACGGGCAAGGAACTCACGGCGCGGCGAGTCCACGAATCAAGCTCACGCGCCAGCCGTCGCATGGTTGCGGTTAACTGCGCCGCCATACCCGATACACTTATCGAGTCCGAACTATTCGGCTATGAGAAAGGCGCATTCACCGGCGCAAACGCCAACCGTATCGGTTTAATTGAAGCAGCGGATGGCGGCACATTGTTTTTAGACGAAATCGGCGAACTTCCTCTGGCGGCACAGGCGCGACTACTTCGATTCATTCAAGAGGGTGAGATTAGGCGTATCGGTGCAGTTACCAGCAAACGAGTGGACGTAAGATTGATCTGCGCGACACACCGAGACCTTGCCCAACTCGCTCAAGATAACGAGTTTCGCCAAGATTTGTATTATCGTATTAACGTTCTGCGCCTCGTTATCCCGCCCCTGCGTGCACGAGGGAATGATATTAGAGCTATGGCTGAGTGGTTCGCTGGCGCCATAGCGAATCGGCTCGAGCGCCCCGAGAGACGCTTAAGTGATCATGCTTTGGAGTCGGTGTTGCGTTACCAGTGGCCCGGCAATGTGCGTGAGCTGGAGCATGCCATTGAGCGCGGCGTAGTCATGGCGGAAGGCGCAGAAATCGAAGTCGGCGATCTTGGATTACAACAAACATCCACGATAGCTCGATTAGTTCCAGCGGACCGTGGCCGTGCCACGCCACCCGCACCCAGCGCCGAACCACAGAGCGATACAAGCGCGGCCACCGATGAAGAGCTCTCCCTAGAAGATTACTTTCACCGGTTTGTCATCGAGCATCAGGAGTCGATGTCAGAGACCCAGCTAGCACAAAAACTGGGGATCAGCCGAAAATGTCTGTGGGAGCGCAGACAGCGCTTTAATATTTCGAGAAAAAAAGCGGCTAAACAAAAACCTGCTTAAAACCGAACCAGGCAATCGCCACGATAGGTAACACACAGGGTGATGAAAGGTAACAGCTGGAACGCATGCAGCCCCCGTCTAAATGACACTCTAAATACCACTTTTTGTAACCCGCTGATTAAAAAGACATTTATTCAAGTGGCACGACTCATGCTTCCTTAAGAGCAGAGCCTAAATAACAATAACCGGCCAAAAAACAATAAAATGTGTCACAACGGACCTGGATGGGGAAGGAAACTTCCCCATGTTTATTTATAGAGTCCAATAATTTCAAAAAGTTCCTCTCTGTCAAAGATTACTCTCCCCACCGACGCCGTAACTTAGTAGACTGCTCGCCACGTCAGCCTTTACTTAAAAGGACGTTCATTGAGGGTCATAGACAAAGCCAGTCACGGCATCGATCAGGCAGCTATAAGTCGCGCAGCCCTGAGTGTTGTTCATCGCCTACGAGAAGGTGGCTTCGAAGCTTTTATTGTGGGCGGTGCGGTTCGCGATCTGCTAATCAACGGGCAGCCAAAAGACTTTGACGTTGCTACGAACGCAACACCCGAGCAGACTAAAGCTTTGTTTAGGAGCGCCCGGATCATCGGCCGCCGCTTTCAGATTGTCCACGTGCGACAAGGCCGAGAGATTATTGAGGTCACTACCTACCGCGGGCATCATGACAGCGATGAAGCCAAGCCCTCGACAAGCAAACAATCGGAAAAAGGCCTGCTGCTGCGCGACAACGTTTACGGCTCACTCGAAGACGACGCAAAACGGCGAGATCTCACTGTTAACGCAATGTACTACGACCCCGATGATGAAAGCGTCCTCGATCAGCAAAGCGGTTTAGAAGACATTGAGGCCCGCCTCATTAGAATTATTGGCGATCCCGCGACGCGATACCGCGAAGATCCTGTACGAATGCTCCGAGTAGTGAGGTTTTCAGCGCGACTTCAATTCGATATTGAATCAGAGACGGCTGAAGCAATAGCTGTTTGCGGGCCGTTGCTCAGCGAAATCCCTGCCGCACGGCTGTTCGACGAATTTCTCAAATTGTTTATGTCGGGACATGCGAAAAGCACGTTCTTACTCCTGTGCAACTACGACTTACTCCGCTACCTGACCCCAGAGGCAGCTGAGAGGATCGCTAAGGAACCACGATATAAGCAGATGGTTACAGCGGCGATGCAGAGCACTGATCAGCGCGTGCGAAAAGATCGACCCGTAACTCCGGCCTTCTTACTCGCAGCAATGCTCTGGCCAGCTGTTCAGCCTCGCTACGAAGCGCTGGCTCAAGCTGGTGAGCCACAAGCGCAAGCGATGAATAGCATCGGCCAACAAGTTACGGCCGAAACTTGTCTCCACACAGCCATTCCGAAGCGTTTTTCAATCCCGATGCGTGAAATGTGGGAGATGCAAGGGAAACTTGAAGCACGAAAGCCTAAGCGTATCGTCGACATCATGAGTCAGCGACGCTTCAGAGCAGCCTATGATCTGCTTTTACTCAGAGAACAAGCTGGCGAGCAACTCGACGATTGCGGTGTATTTTGGACAGAACAACAGCAGCTAAATCCCGATGTTGTCGGCACTGCACCGCCCAGAGAGGACAGCAAACCCACTCGCCGACCACGTAGACGGAGACGCCAGTGAAGTGCGCCTATATCGGCTTAGGTGCCAATATTGGCGACCCAATTAAGCAATTGCAGCAAGCTCTTGACGCTTTGTCACTCGCGCCAAAAACGCGAGTCACAAAGACAGCAGCCGTGTACCGCTCTGCACCCATGGGGCCACAAGACCAACCCGATTTCTACAACACCTGCGCCGCCCTAGACACGCAGCTAAGTGCGCACGAACTATTGAGTGAACTGCAGAACATTGAAAGAGCCATGGGTCGAATCAAGCGACGCCATTGGGGTGAGCGGTGCATAGATCTGGACCTACTCCTTTATGATCAGCAACGCCATAACTGCCCCATATTAACGCTGCCGCACCCTGGTATTGGTGAGCGTGACTTTGTTCTTGCGCCTCTTATAGAGCTTACTGGCGGTGATTACATAGTTTTCGGCAAAGATTCTGTTGGCGACATGTTCAAGCGCCTTAAAAATGTATCTGTGACCAAACTGCCCGCAACGCTGTCGGCAGTCAGTCCCAGCAAGGCTTGCGCTCATGCCAACTGAAAGCGCCCTAACACTTGACCTCAAAGGACGCGCTCTGCCCGGCTATATAGCAATCGAAGGCCCAATTGGTGTTGGTAAAACAACACTCGCGCAGCGCTTAGCTCGCCTATTTAACTACGATACTCTGCTTGAAGATGCCCATGAGAACCCCTTCCTAGAGCGCTTTTATCAAAATAAAGCCGACGCGGCATTAGCAACACAGTTATTTTTTCTCTTTCAGCGAGCTCAGAAGATTCAAGACTTACGCCAGAATGATATTTTTGAACCTGTTCGAGTGTCAGATTTTCTCATCGAGAAAGACCCGCTTTTTGCTCGCGTTAATCTGGATAGCGATGAATATGCGCTCTATGACAAGGTTTATAAGCAACTGACGATAGATGCGCCTGCGCCTGACCTGGTGATTTATTTACAAGCATCACCCGACCGCTTGCTCGAGCGTATCGAGCAACGTGGAGCCGCGAACGAACACCGTATCGATCGACATTACTTGGAACAACTGAATGAGGTTTACAGCGACTTCTTTCACTACTACGATGCCGCTCCGTTACTTATCGTCAACGCCAATGAAATTGACTTAGCAAAAGGTGACACGGATTTTGTCCAACTCGTTGACTACTTATTGGATATTCGCAGTGGTCGACACTATTTCAACCCGACATTCTTCGGGTAATCTGGCATTCTTAACGACGATGTTACTGAAATACACTCTGGGGACCAGCAATGAGTAAGCGCGTAACCATCAGCACACTGGATGCTATGAAGGCGGCAGGCGAAAAATTCGTCATGATTACCGCTTACGATGCGACTTTCGCGCGTTTGGTCAGCGAAGCGGGCGCGGAAACCATCTTGGTCGGTGACTCCCTTGGCATGGTGCTACAGGGCCATGACACGACGATACCCGTCACCTTGGACGATATGGTCTACCACACAAAATGCGTGGACAGAGCTCGCCCTCACTCCCTCATTGTTTCCGACATGCCCTTTATGTCCTACGAAACCACAGAACGCGCATTAACGTCTGGCGCTGCGCTGATGCAGGCCGGCGCGCAGATGATCAAAATGGAAGGGGGTACTTGGCTTAGCGACAGTATCCATCAGCTGGTGGAGCGAGGAATACCCGTGTGTGCTCACCTTGGCTTAACACCTCAGAGTGTGAACGTGTTTGGCGGTTATCGTGTTCAAGGGCGAACCCCGAAGGAAGCAAAATCCATTCTTGCTGACGCCGTAGAAATTCAAGATGCCGGCGCCAGCATATTGCTTCTTGAGTGCGTGCCAGAACACTTAGCGGCAGACATTAGCTCCAAACTCGATATCCCAGTTATCGGTATTGGCGCAGGTGCGGGCACCGACGCCCAGGTACTGGTACTGCACGATTTACTTGGATTGTCTGAAAATACCGCCAAGTTCGTACAAAACTTCATGCTCGAGCAAGGGTCGGTGCAAGAGGCACTCAAGGCGTTTGTAGAGGCGGTCAAGTCTGGCAAGTATCCTCGCGAAGAACATGTCTACAAGTAAGTCGAAGGCAACTCAGATTGAAAATCATTGGTAGCAGCGCCGAGCTAACCGCCCACCTAGCGGAGATCAAAGCAGGAGGGGCGACCGTAGCCTTTGTGCCGACGATGGGCAATCTACATGCCGGTCACTTGTCGCTTGTTCAACAAGCAAAATTACGAGCGAACATCGTTGTTGTATCTATATTTATCAATCCAAAGCAGTTTGGGGCTAATGAAGATTTAGCGTCATACCCCCGCACGCTGGATGAAGACTTGAAGCAGCTCGATGGGCTTCAAACCGATGTTGTGTTCACACCAAATGACAAAGACATTTATCCTGAGGGGGTTCAATCTCACACCGTCGTCACCGTTCCTGAGCTCACCAACGTACTTTGTGGCGCTAGCCGCCCCGGGCATTTTGACGGCGTCTCAACAGTCGTTTGCAAACTCTTAAACATCGTGCGGCCGGATGTCGCCCTTTTCGGGGAGAAAGACTTACAGCAGTTGCTACTCATCAAAAAAATGGTGTGCGACTTAGCCATGGGCATTGAAATTGTTGGTATCGCAACAGCGCGCGCTGACGACGGGCTGGCATTAAGTTCACGCAATGGCTACTTGAGTGCTGACCAGCGTACTAAAGCACCAGAGCTTTATCGTGAACTAGAGCGCGTTCGTGAAGCTATGTCCGCTGGGCGGCGTGATTTCGATACCCTTTGCGGTGAAGCAATACAGCGGCTCACCAAAGCGGGGTTTAAACCCGACTACATAGAGATAAGGCGGCGAAGTGATTTAGCGTCAGCACAGGCAGAAGATACTGAAGTGGCTATCTTTGGCGCTGCAAGCCTTGGTAGTACCCGCCTCATTGATAATAGGCAAATGGACCTCAGTACTGCCTCTGCTCGGTAAACGTCAGCGATACTTCGCCAAAATAAGCAGCACCACCCGCCACAGCAACAATACGCAAAGCATCGTCACTCGCGATAGGCCCGGGCGCTAAAAACACCCAATCGCGCGTATTAGTGGTTTGGCGCTGGGCGGCCAGAGGAGGACTATCACCGGACGACCGCAACCCCATCAACAGGGACTCTAAGGGTAACGCAGACTGAATATAGATAGCCCCTTCGTTGTCCATCGTACCCACCGTCAATGTCAGTATGAAATCTCCGTTGCTGACCCGGCATTCACCGCCTTCA
>Ga0206129_10003757_pt1 | contig 17312 bp, 16 predicted proteins | sample Helgoland_Spring_8_FD_148616 | JGI IMG/M metagenome (GOLD analysis project Ga0206129, IMG submission 148616) | Pelagic subsurface seawater microbial communities from Kabeltonne, Helgoland, North Sea - Helgoland_Spring_Bloom_20160502_2 | ecosystem: Environmental > Aquatic > Marine > Epipelagic ...
TCATCCATGTCGTACTGATTAGTATAGAGCATGGTACTGTTGATAGCTACAATACCTGCCATCATGGCAACGGTTTTGATTTCTTCATCTGTGGCTCCAGCGCCTTTTGCGAGGGCAGTATGAGCTACAATGCAGTATTCACACTTCATCCCTGCAGAAGCGGCCAATGCAATAAGTTGATAGGTTTTTTCATCAAATCCAGAGTTTTCTTTAAACTCATTTTCCCCCATTAGCATTTTAGTGTAAGAACCATTCATGGCATCTGGTTCCAATGGTGTAAGGATTGGATGCCCATTAGAATGACCACCAGCAAATAGTGGTGTACCAAAAATACATAAGACAAGAGCTTTCAAGGTGTTTGAGATGTTCATTGCGTTTCCTTCACTTTCAAATTTTATAGATAGTAGGCTTAAGTTCTGATTGGCCTATAAGGATACAAAATAGCGCGTTTTAAATTTACAAAATGAAATCTTTGGTTATGGATTGATAACTTTCAAAACCGATTCAACGCCTCACGCAAGCTTTTTTAATGCGCCCAAAAAATGAGAGAAACGCCTACCACACTTGGCCCTCGCCTGCGAAGCAAAAATCAACATCAGTGCTTTTATTGCAAAGCGCATGGTAGGCACCTCTGTTTCATTGCTCTGGCATATTATAGGCCGAAAATGAATTTACAGTTGCCACACCAATCACGATGAACAACAATCCAATCATTACCTACCAAGATAAAGTTTCATCAAAAAATACTTTTCCCAAAATTGCTATGAGAAAAACGCCCAAGCCAGCCCAAGTGGCATACACAATCCAAATAGGGATGTTCTGTAAAGCGAATGTTAGGAAATAGAAGGAAACTATGTAGGCGAACATCAGGCCGATAGTTGGTGCCAACTTGGTGAAGTTTTCAGAGGCGGGAAGAAGCATGGTTCCCGCGACTTCAAACAAAATGGCTAATGTAAGAAGTAAGAAACAAATAACTCTCAATCATTGTCATCCAACATTAAAGGTCCGCGCCCGCGATGCAAGCATCAACATCAGTGCTATAGATCCGGCGTGCATGGCGGTTTTCCTAACGTTTTAAATAAGTGATATATGAGGCGTGACTGCCTTGTATTGTCAACGATAACGACAAAAAAGTATTCAAATTTCAAATTTATGGTATGCAAAGTTCCAAGTAAGCAGTTTGGAGGCGAACACAGTGCCTAGAAAAGAGGCGACCCAACTCAAGCATATAATCTACAGTTCTCGACCTTTAGGATTTGGAGACAAAACTGTAGAGCAAATTTTATCAAGCTCGCGGAAAAATAACCCAAGTGTCGAGGTTACGGGACTGCTCATTTATGGAGCAGATTTGTACTTACAACTTTTAGAGGGTCCCACCACAGCTGTAGAACAAACTTTTAATAAGATAAAAAATGATGCGCGCCATATCAATATACGAATATTAAAAGAAAGTTCTACTAATCGCCGGATATTTGCATCTTGGACGATGAGGCCGCAAGACCTCAGACTCATGATGTGGGATGAAGACGACATCAAAAAGGGTTTGGTTGAAAATTTTAGTCCTTCTCAAGCCTTCAATGTATTTGAAAATCTATCAAGAGAATTTGACCAGTTTATTTAATTGCACGAAACAAAATGGCCAGATTCCCAACCATCAATCGGAGGCGTTTATACAAGTCCCTACTAGAAAAATTGATTGCTGTCCCGAATGTGCGCAGCCATCTTCTTGCAGAATTAATTAAAACATACCACATGAACTAACTATCGCTCGAATGGGTCAGACGCGCGCGTTATGAGCACTGGGCACTTCATCGCTGACAACCACCGCCTCCGCATTAGCTATCCAATTATCAATCGCAGCTGAAGCACCCAAGCCAAAGCCACGGACGCCGTGGAGATTCACCTCGAACAGAAAGGCCATGTCGACGGTCGCGGTATCTATCCACGTCCCACCGCTGGCCAATACAAGTTCGCGCACTAATCCCAACGGGTCCTTTGCGTGGGCAATCTGGTCCAAGGCCAAGCGGGTTTTATCTACATCAATCATTGTACTCTCCATTCAGAACAAGCCACTTGGGAACTAACGCGAACCATTTCAAGAAGGCTGTCACTCATCATACTAAAAATAAAAGGCCCCAGCTAAGGGGCCGACTAATTATCATACTGAAGCCGTGAAAAGACTATGTGGCTTTGTCAGCCTTGCGTGCCTCATGGGCAGCCTTCTTCTCCAGATACTTATCTTCAGTCAGGTTATGCCAACCAACACAGTTGTCTGTCGGTGACCGTCCACATGTACATGCACTCATAGCTATTGCCTCCAAGGTATTTGCTTTGAACAAACAATTACGCAGGGTGTGGCTAAATGGATTACTTATAGTGCGGGGATGTCGCTGCACGCGGGTAACTGACACCCTTACAGGAGGGGTGGTTACCTTGGTTACCCTGATGACTCGGTCATCAAGGTCATCGGGGTCATCAGGGGGTCGCTAAGATAGTGTAACCGTCGTTTGAGTTTCCGTTGTTTGGGTGCCGGCTGGGAGGTTCCAAACAGAGCAATTGCGTCCGCGTTCGCCAATTCCGAGCCGCTCATGTAAAAACTGGCTTTACCGAGTGGTGCGTTTCTGCGGCTTCATATGCGGCTTCGACCAAAGCAAATGTTTTTAAATTGTCGGCACCCGAAGTGTCTGCGTCACGTCCGTTTCTGAACGCATCGAGGAAATGCGCATTTGCTTGTAAAACCGCTTCTTGAGACACATGCCACGGATGGCTCGTCCAGGATAGGAGAGGCGATCCGACCGAATGGGTTTCTGTCACACCGCTTGACGTCACCGACATCGTTTGGTTTTGAGAGAGTGTGATCGAACCGGTTGCACCTTCGATCTCCAGCATAACCTCGGGAAAAACATCCGGTTCGCGTTTAGCCTGATATGTAGCTTCGACCACTGACACAGTACCGGACGCGTGGCGTAAAAGCATAGTCGCGGTGTCCTCACCATCGATCCCTGCCTTTCGCTGCTGGGTCTCACAGGAAATACGATCTACTTCACCCAGAAAAAAGCGCGCAAGGTCCAGTACGTGAATACCGGAATCGAGTATGGCTAATCGCTTTTCGCGCGCCAGGTAAGGTTGCCCTGCATAAATATCGTAACCTGTTCGGAAGGATATGCGTGCCCAATTTGGATTCCCAATCACACCAGATCCAATCATTTCTTTGACCCGCCGAATTCCGGTGCCAAAGCGGAAGTTTTCGTGAACGGCTAACCACACTTTTTTCCTTTTAGCCAAGTCAACTATTGCCACGGATTCAGCAAGCGTTGGAGCGAGTGGCTTTTGCAGGATCGATGCAATTTTTCGTTCTGCCGCCATTGCAGCCAGAGCTTGATGGCTGCCCATTTGAGTTGCGATATCAAGTAAATCAATCGCGCTTGAGTTCAACATTTGATTAACGTCAGTGTACCAGGTGACACCAAACTTATCGCCAGCGGTTTTCGCTTTTTCTGGATCAAGGTCGCACACGGCAACCAACTCAGTGCCTAGCGTATGCAGTTCCCTCCAAGCGTGTAAATGGTTCTGCGCATAGAACCCACAACCGATCATGCCGATTTTCACTATTTTTTTACGGGCCAATCAATTCTCCAAATTGGTATGACAATGTATAAAATCATGATATCATGTTGACAGACCTTTTCAAGTACGCTTTCGTGGTCGCGTTGGGTGCAACTTGGGATTCGTCAGCACCGTGGACATAAATGGAGAAAAAAATGCGCTCAAAACAATTTATTTCGACATGCTTTCTCAGCGTAGCGATGGGAAGTGCAGCAATGGCTGCAGACATAGTCGTTGGATACGCTGCACCTTCTCTTGATGGTGCCCAAGCTCAAATTCAAAGCGGATTTGTTGTAGGTGCCGAACAGCGTGGGTGGGAGGTCATTTCCGTTACATCAGGCGGAGATGCACAGAAGCAGATCAACGACATCAATGATTTCATAACTCAAAACGTGGCTGCGATTGTTGCTGTTCCAGACGATAGTGCTGGCATTTGCGTAGCGGTTGCTGCTGCCAAAGAGGCGGGTATTCCGTTCTATACCATCGACCGTGCGCCTTTGGGCTGTAAAATCGATATGGTCGTTCTATCGGACAACTATCTCGGAGGAAAACAGGCGGGCGAGGCAATGGTTGCTCATCTAACAGCGAAAAATGGGGCGCCTCAGGGTACCGTCTTGGAAATCACGGGCAACCTCGCGCAAAATGTAGCACAATTGCGGGGTGCCGGCTTTGATGACGTAATCAACCAACATCCAGACATTGAGCTGATTATTAAGCCAGGCGATTGGGATGCAGCAAAAGGTGTTGAAATTGTTCGTGACGTTGCATCCGCGCAAAATGTCGACGGCATCTACATGCACTCTGACTGCGTTTATGCGGCCGGAACTGTGCAAACACTAAAGGAACTAGACCAATTCGCACCCGCTGGTGAAGAGGGCCATATATTCATTGGGGGGATTGACGGCTGTAGTGATAATTTGGATTTAATTAGGGCCGGCGCTACCGATCAGACATCAGGTCAGCCTATCCCGGATTTTGGTACATTGGTCGCTGATTTCATGGCCAAGAAGTTTGCCGGAGAGGCAATTGAGCCGGGAGAAGTTGTCCAGGAAGGTGCGCTTTGGTCTCCAGGTCAGCTGAAAATGACTGATGTCGGGATGATGCTCTATTTGAGCACCACATCCATCACCAAAGATAACGTTGATGTTCCCGGTCTTTGGGGAAATCAGTAGAAAGTTGCCCCCTATTGGGGAAAAGTAAATCAAGGAGAGCGTGGCATCACGCCACGCTCTCAGAAAATTGCCGAGGTTGGCAGGGGTCACGGGAAAATTGCTGATAGCTTCGTTGTCTTCACTCACGTCAAAGGCCTAAAAAAAAATGCTAAAATACATGTCGCGGGTTGGAATTTCTAAAATTTTAGTCAAGGAATTGTTTGGAAAGTCAGCAATTGAATTCGACAGGCTATCAAAATTAGCTTACAGCAGATCATGAACTATTTAAGCATGAAAAATATAACCAAACACTTTGGGGCGATCAGCGCTTTGCAAGGTGTTGACTTCAATATCAAAGCCGGTGAGGTAGTCGGCTTAATGGGCGATAACGGTGCAGGCAAATCAACGCTGATGAAGATCATTGCGGGTAACTTGCGACCTTCCACTGGGGAAATTTCGGTTCAGGGAAAACAAGCGGTTTTTTCCAATCCCCTGGATGCAAGAAGACTTGGAATTGAAATAGTCTACCAAGATTTAGCTTTGTGCGATAATCTGACGGCCGCAGCAAATGTATTTTTAGGACGAGAATTGCGATCTGGTTTCGGAATTTTTCACAGACTTAAGCATACAGCCATGAATGAACGTGCTGCCGACTTGTTCAAAGAATTGAAATCAGAAACGCGGCCAAAAGATTTGGTTGAGCGGATGTCGGGTGGCCAACGGCAGGCAGTCGCGCTAGCGAGGACCCGGCTATCGGACCCAAAACTTGTATTACTTGACGAACCCACTGCAGCGATTTCAGTGCGCCAGGTTGCCGAAGTCTTAGCGAGGATTGCACAACTACGAAATACTGGTCACGCTGTAATTTTGGTCAGTCATCGGATGGGAGACGTTTTTGAGGTGTGCGACCGCGTGGTGGTGCTGCGTCGCGGTAGGAAAATTGCAGATAAACCGATTAGACAATCAAGTCCTGAGGAGGTCACCGGATTAATCACGGGGGCCATTGAGGCAGTATAAATGTTTAGATCGCATACAACACTACACCTTTCTAACAAGTGCAGAAGAATGGAACAATCAAATGCTTTCTGAGAAGCACCTTTCTTTCCTGATTGATAATCTTATATGGATTATCCTCATTGCCGTGTTCACATTCTTCGCAACCCAGTCTGAGCACTTTCTTACTGAACGAAATATTTCAAATATTTTGACTGCTGCTGCTGTCTTGGGTGTGCTTGTTGTGGGGCAAACTTTTGTTTTAATAAGCGGAAACTTTGATTTGTCCACTGAATCTACAATGGGTCTTGCTGCCCTCCTAGGTCTTTGGCTGATTGTTCCCGCTGCTGCACCAACATTTGGCGGCGGCATTTTCCTAAATCCTTTCTTTGCAATTGGAGTTGTTTTGTTAACCGGTGCCGCCATCGGATATGCTGTTGGCTGTTTGATAACTTTTGGCCGAATGCACAACTTCATCGTTACCTTGGCAGTGCTGTTGATAATTAGAGGATTCATGCTGGCCTTTTCTGAGGGCGCACCAGTGAACGGTTTCAACAATCCAAGCGCCGACGTTTTCTATTGGCTGGGCCACCAAAAGGCATTTTTTATTCCCGGTGTTGGAAACATTACTGTCGCAGTCGTAGCCACCGGACTGCTGTTTTTAGTAGTTCACTTTATTCTCCAAAACCACAAATTTGGCCGCGAACTATATGCGATTGGGGGCAATAGAAAGGCAGCGGAGCAGCTGGGAATTAATGCTAATCGCCGAATACGACAAGTTTATATGGTCAGCGGGCTGCTTGCAGCGCTGGCAGGTTGGATGCTGGCAGGGAGGGTGGTCTCAATTCAATCCAATCTCGGTGAAGGTTTTATTTTTACCGTATTTGCGGGTGCAGTCATTGGGGGCGTTAGCCTACAAGGCGGCCGGGGGACCATGTTGGGCGCACTTGGTGGCGTTTTGTTACTTTCAACAATCGACCGCGGTCTGAATCTTATGCATGTGTCTGTGTTCTGGGTGAAGGTTATCCAAGGATTAATAATTTTGGTAGCCATGTTTCTCGATGCTCAGAGAGTTCGCCTTCGTGAGATTAGTCTATCAGTATCGACTAAAACTTTTAGGGCCAAAAGTGAGTCTGAAACATGAACTTCAAAAGCGTCAAACGGCGCAAAATCCACGAGGATGTGGCCGAACAGATCGAAGATCAGATCCTTTCGGGTGGGCTGGAAGAAGGCGCAAATTTACCATCAGAACGCAGTTTGATGGAAGCGTTCAATGTCGGCCGGCCAGCCGTTCGTGAAGCACTTCTACTTTTGCAACGCGGTGGGTTTATCGAAATCGCCAGCAATGGGAGGCCAATTGTTGCCCGACCAACTGCAACGAATGTTTTGGAGCAGTTGTCAGGTTCAGCGCGTTTTTTGATGTCTTCGAAGGACGGAGAACGTTCTTTTCAGGACGCACGTCGCCTTTTTGAGGCAGCCATTGCACGAAATGCTGCTGAGATTGCGACACCAGAAGACATCGAACGCATTGGAGCAGCTCTGAAAGCAAACCGCGAAGCGTTAGGCAACGCCGAGGCCTTTGAACGGACAGATGTCGAATTTCATTTAGCGATTGCCAATACAGGAGGTAACACAGTCTTTAGCGCGCTCCATAGTGCCATTGCCGAGTGGTTATCGCTGCAGCGCAAAGTTTCACTTCGCGTGCCCGGTGTCGAGGCCAGCGCATATAAAAGCCATGAAGAAATTTACAACGCCATCGCCGTGCATCAACCTGAAACAGCCTGGCTGGCAATGGATCAGCATCTTCGCGATATTATGGAGTCTTTCCAGAAAGGTAGTCAACATGGCGACGTCTAATCCATACTATGTGGTCTTGGTTGAGTTCACTCTAAAACCAAATATCTCTAAAACAGATGCTAAAGAGTTGTTGGTACGGAATGCTGCCATATCACTGGAGAATGAACTTGGGTGTTATAGGTTTGACGTTGTCGAAACCTTCAATCGTGAAGCACATTTTATCCTTTACGAAATTTATCGTGATGAAAATGCGTTCTCCGAGCATCTTAAAACCAAACACTACAAGCAATTTGATATGGCCTCAGAACAGTTTTTTGAGAACAAACGAATTCGTCTGGGCGGTTTGGTATCTGGGACACCGGATACAGGGAAAATTTAATAAATGAGTAGAATTATGGAAGCCACTTTGGCGGGTATGACACGGTCTCGAAATCCCAAATTTGGGCATTATGTAGGCGAATTCCTAACGCCTGGCATTGGCCACATCCTCGCATCGGCCCGGTGTGACTATGTCTTCTTTGACATGGAACATTCGGGGTTCAGTTTTGAAACCCTGAAACAGGCAGTCCGATATTTTGAAGCGGCAGGTGTTCCGGTCATCGTCCGGTCGCCATCAAAAGACTATGACGTGATTGCAAGGATCTGCGATGCCGGTGCTGAGGGGATCATGGTTCCCATGATTAAGGATGCTGCCGAAGCCGCGCAGATGGTGCATCATGTAAAGTATCCACCGGTCGGCGGACGGGGCGTTGCTCTTGGCATTGCTCACGATAATTTCCTGTCTGGCGGAGTTCCGGTTTCAGAGCGGTTGGAGAACGCAAACAAGCGAACGACCTTCTTCGCCCTGATAGAAACAAGCGAGGGCGCTGAAAATGCCGACGCCATTGCGGCTACCCCTGGCGTAGACTGTCTTTGGGTCGGCCATTTCGATTTGACTGCATCACTGGGCATTCCGGGCCAGTTTGAAAACCCTGTCTATCTGACAGCGCTTGGGCACATCATTCAGGCAGCGAGGAACAACAACCGATCGCTCGGAAGGCTGGTCGGGTCACCGAAAGAAGGTTTGGCGGACTTGAAACAGGGATTTGATTTCTGTTGTTACGCCACGGATACGGCGCTTTATCAAGGCGCACTTATTGCCGGAATTTCGGAACTTAGGAGCGCGATCAATGACGGTTAGACCTTTCCGTGTCGCATTGTCGGCGGGATTCAGAAAAGCGGACGGTTCGATGACCTATCCTTCGTTCGACTTGTCTCCACTGACTGATGCGAGTGGGATCGAAACTCGTTTTCTGTCCCACGAAGATCCGATCCGGGCGCAAGAACTGGAAGATATAGATGCGCTAATACTGTTATCCGAGCGATTTACAAAAAATAGTATTCCCGTATCCGGAAAGCTAAGCGTGGTTGCTCGTTTTGGCGTTGGTTATGATACAGTCGATGTCGAGGCCTGCACAAATAACGACATCGCTGTCTGCATCACACCTGACGGGGTACGGCGCCCGGTAGCTGTTTCGATCCTAACGCTGATGCTGGCACTGACAGGGAAGCTCTTGATAAAGGACCGGATAACGCGGCAGGGCCCGGACGGTTTCGCCAAGCGAGACGAGCAAATGGGCCTTGGGCTCGTTGGCCGAATGCTCGGTTCAGTCGGTATCGGCAATATCGGAGCCGAAATGTTCCGGCTGGCCGCACCATTGGGAATGAAATTCATTGCACATGATCCTTTTGCCGATCCCTCCCTCGCAACGGAGCTGGGCGTGGACCTTGTCGATCTGGACACGGTCTTCGCCCAGTCTGATGTTATTTCAGTCAATTGCCCGCTGACACCAGACACCCATCATCTGGTCAATACCAGCCGGCTGTCGCAAATGAAGTCGACCTCGTATCTGATCAACACTGCACGGGGCCCGATCGTTGACCAGGTGGCTCTGACCCAAGCACTGCAGAATGGAAGCATCGCAGGCGCGGGGTTGGATGTTTTCGAGGTCGAGCCTCCGGCTGCAGATGACCCGATTTTGACGCTCGACAACGTGATCCTGACGCCGCACGCGCTTTGTTGGACTGATCAGTGTTTTGGGGGCATCGGTGCCGCCGATATTGCCTCGATCCTAGACGTCAGCTTAGGCAAATTGCCCGTCGGATTGCTGAATCAAGAGGTCTCCAAGCGCACTAATTTTTCCAAAAAACTTGCGGACTTCTCCGCGCAATCCACCTGAGTGAGACGAAATATGACATTTCCCGCATCCCAGAACTGGCCAGCACTCGACACCGGACGAACCGCAAAAACTGCTCTGGTTACCGGGGCGGGCAGCGGTATCGGACTAGCGGTCGCGCGGGGCCTCGCGGCAGATGGATATAATATTGTCCTAGCTGGGCGGCGACTGGAAGTTCTGCAGGCCGCCGCGAAGGGTATTGGTGTGCAGGGGTTCCCGCTCACCATGGATGTGTCCGACCCCGAGAAAGTCACCAACGGATTTCGCCGAATCGAGGATCATTTTGGACGGCTCGATTTGTTATTCAACAATGCTGGGACAGGTGTGCCGGGTTCGGTTTTGCTGGAAGATGTCAGCGCAATTGACTGGCAACGCGTTGTAGCCACCAATTTGTCTGGGGCGTTCTACTGCGTGCAACACGCTTTTCGACTGATGAAGGCACAATCGCCGCAGGGTGGACGGATCATCAACAACGGGTCAGTGTCTGCCACATCCCCTCGTCCAAATTCCACACCATACACCGCAACCAAGCATGCGATCACGGGCCTGACAAAATCTGCGTCACTTGATGGACGTGGATTCAATATCGCAGTCGGGCAAATCGATATTGGCAATGCTGCAACAGACATGACGCGCAAGATGGAAACTGGGATGCCGCAGGCAAACGGAGCTGTCGCGTCTGAACCAGTGATGGATGTGAATAATGTCGTCCAGGTGGTTCGGCAAATGGCGGCCCTGCCGCTAGAAGCAAATATTCAATTTGTCACGGTCATGGCGACTGAGATGCCTTTTATTGGACGCGGCTGACGTTGCACAATGAACATACGAGCGATCATTTGAGTTTCTCCGGAGGGGTAGAAAGTGTTTACAACAGCGTTAGTGACAGGCGGAAATGGCAATCTCGGCCGTTTAGTGGCGCAGCAACTAGAGGATGCAGGCACTAAAGTGATCAGCTTTGATCTACCAGGAAGCGAAGGCGCATATTCCCATCTGCGCCATGCGGTAGTGTCGGGTGATATGCGAGATCAAGATTTGCTAAAGAAAACCGTTACAACCCATAAGCCTGATGTAGTTATTCACTTGGCCTCCATGCTGTCCGGCAGCTCAGAAGTCAATCCAAGCTTGGCCTGGGAAGTGAATGCCTCCAGCTCAATTCGCTTCATGTGGATGTGTCTCGAACATCAAACTGGCCCCTTTTTCTTTCCCAGTACCGGTGCCACCTACGGCCCAGACCTGTCCAGCCCCGTAGGGTTGGACACGCCCCAATGGCCTGAAAATATCTATGGTGCCACAAAGGTCGCCGTAGAGCGGATGGGCGTTTATTTGAAGGTAAAGCAGGGTTTTGATTTCCGCTGCTTGCGTTTTCCCTTGGTTTTGTCACCCTTCGCACCCGCCGGCGCAATGACTGCCTACCCCAGCCATGCCATTGCCGCCGCCGCCAAAGGCGAAAGCTTTGTTTTTCCAGTGGCCGAAGATACTGGAATGTCGACGCTCTATCTCAATGACGTGACCCGCAGCGTAGTTGAGATTTGCACAGCCGAGCGCAGCGCCTTAACCCAGCATATCTACAATCTGCACGGCTATATGTTTACGGCCCAAGATCTGGTGACGGCGATCCAAAGCCGCTATCCTGATTTCACCTGTAGCTTTACAAAAGACAGCCCCACGGATGATTTGGTTCGGCGTTGGCCAGATATATTTGATGACAGTGCCGCACGGCAAGATTGGGGCTGGAAACCTCAGTATGATTTTGAAGCTACAATCGATGCATTGGCCCAACACTCCAACACCTAGTAAAACATGATATGCTAGTTTACGAACCTGTGGTCCCAATCTCGGGCCAGGGTCATATACGGCATCTCTAGGGGGTGGGGTGGTACATGCAGGGGGTAGCTGCCGTAGATCAAACCGTCGACCAAAATACGCCTGTAGCAGGAATTGAAATCAGACAGTAGCCTTGTTTTGTGGGGTTAATGCTTGGCATCACCTCCTGCAGGCGGAACCATCACCGTGTGGGAGCACCATTAAAATCAATGACCTAGCTTTTGATTGGTTCTAACGACCTTTTAATCTGCTCTGGTGGCACTGTGGTGGCACAAAATTTCTGATTGAGCGCTGTATTTCGGCATCAAAATCACCTCTGAATAGGCTTTAATTTTATTTATGGTATTGCCTGATAATGTATTGGCCGGAGTTGAGAGCTTAACCCTGTAGGGTCAGCTAAGGTTTATTAGTCTAGGCGGTTTGGTTAAGGCCGCTAGTTCGCATTTCAATAAGGCACTCGAAGCACCCTCAGGCCGAAATCACAGGCAAAATCTCCTCAATTTGAGCGCGGCGCGACTCGTAACGCTTAGGCAGCTTCAGGGCTTCGCCGAGGTGGGCGGTGTCTTCGTCTGTGTCAAAACCGGGCTCGTTGGTTGCCACCTCGAACAGCACGCCGCCTGGGCTGCGAAAATAGATCGCCCAAAAATAATCGCGATCGATCACTGGTGTGACCTGATACCCGGTATCAAGCAGTGCTTTACGCACCTCTACTTGTGCAGCCCGGTCTTCGACCGCAAAGGCAATATGGTGGACCGAACCCGCGCCCTGACTGGATGTACCGGCGCTGGGCAGTTCTTCAAGATCAATTGTGTCGGCTGCGTTACCGCCCTCGATCCGGTAGCGAGTTATATTGCCACGCGTCTCGTCCTTCTGATAGCCCATGAATTTCAAAAGTTCGCCCGTCGCTGCGGCATCTTGCAAGCTGAAGCGTGCTCCGTGAAACCCGAGTATACCCGCGTCTTCAGGGACATCTGCTTCAGCCCAGGGCGTGCGGTCTCGCACATCACTTTCTACGAGCGCAAAGCCGTCACCGTCGGGTCCATCAAAGCTGAGGCGCTTCTCGCCCAGAAAGCTACTCTCGATCAGGCTTGATACTCCTAGTGTGGACAGGCGTTCTTTCCAGAACCCCAATGCGTCTTTGGGCACCGCAAATTCAGTGATGCTGACCTCACCGGCGCCACGTTGACCAGGCGACATTTTCGCAAACGGAAAGTAGGTCATTATGGATCCAGGCGTCCCAATCTCGTCACCATAGTAAAGGTGGTAAACCTCTGGCGCGTCAAAGTTAACTGTTTTCTTAACACGGCGTAGACCAAGGGTCTTGGTGAAGAAAACATTGTTGGCATCAGCATTTGAAGCCATCGATGTGATGTGGTGTAAGCCTGTTATTTCCTTAATCATCGCATCGCCTTTCAAATTATTTAATTCTTGTGGACTAAAGATAGTGCAAATTAGTATTGTCCCAAATAGAAAAGTTATCAGTAAATGATCCATAATGAGTATGGGTTATACCCATGCCAATTACCTCCGTCCGGGGGTTACTGAGCCCAACCCCCACGCTCCAAGAGCCATGGCAGACAGGCCAGCCCCCCCTTAACGCCGAGGCACGGTCCACGCGCAGGGGCTTAAGAGTTGGGGTGGTAGTTTCTTTTGGAGGGAGTTTTGTTTGTAGTGCTGCACCACGGATAGCTCGTCATGCTGCACGGCCGGCTACTCACGCACCCATTGTACCAGTGCCGCAGTTTGTGTTAGTGTAACTTTCGGCAAACGTTTTATTGGCCATCCAAACAACATGAAGCACAACACAAGGTCTCCAAGGTCCGTGGGCCAAATTGCGCGATCGCTACTGCCATGAGCTTGGAGCTAGGCGGCTTTGCTTCGCGTTTAACGATCACGCCGCGCTCCATGCAAAGCCGCGGTAAGTTGAAACCCCATAAGAAATGATCTCACGTGGGTAGCGAAAGCCTTTAAGGCAGGGCATATTGGCTAGGATTTTTTTCCAGACGCGATGGCTCGATCAAACCGAACAAACAACTAGATAATACGACTTAGACTCGCCGTTATGATAGCCACTGCAGTTTTTGGCTGCATTGCCTTCCGGCATCCTAACTGACTTCAAGCGTCATTCGAAAATTATATACAAGCAACCACGTGGCTGTCACCCACATTTTTATATCTTAAACGGGTAGGCGGAGAGCCGACTGGGTGGATAGGGCTGGGTGGATCCTGTGTTGTGAGTACCCGTGGTGGCAAAAGACGAGTGGGATCAGCGTGGGGAACCGCCTTGATTAGTCGCTGGGTGTAAGGATGCTGCGGATCGCCAAATATTTGGGCACCAGTGCCCATTTCCACGATCTGGCCCAAATACATCACGGCAACACGGTCTGCGATGTTTTCTACGACAGCCATGTCATGGGATATGAATAGATAGGACATATTCATCTCCTGCTTCAATTCAGCAAGTAGATCGAGCACAGTTGCTTGAACTGATACATCAAGAGCCGAGACACTTTCATCAGCAATGATCATTTTAGGATTAAGTGCGAGAGCTCGCGCTATGCAGATACGCTGCCTTTGTCCCCCTGAAAATTCATGTGGGTAGCGATTTAGTGAATTTGAAGGCAAGCCAACTTTGGCAAAAAGGTTTTCTGATCGCTCCCGCCTTGTGCTAGTTGTTCCGATACCATGAATAAACATCGGTTCGCGGACCAAATCACCCACCGTCATCCGTCCGTTCAAGGCAGCCATCGGATCCTGAAATACCATCTGCAGATCACGGCTGACTTGTTTGCGTGTTTCAGCATTGTAGCCAAGCGGTTTTCCTAAAAAACGGATATCTCCTGTATGAGGCACAAGCCCTGTTAGGGCACGCGCGACGGTCGATTTTCCGCAGCCACTTTCGCCGACTAAGGCAAAAGTTTCTCCAGGGTGGATATCAAAAGAGACGCCTTCGACTGCATGGACCCGCTGGACAACACGGCCCAAGATGCCGCCGCGCAGATCATAGGCGACACACGCATTTCGAAAAGAAACAAGGGGTCGCGCCTGAGCGTTTGGATGCCTTCCGCGGCCCTTGCCCATGCGCGGGACCGCAGCAAGAAGAGTTTTAGTATAGGCCTGTCTTGGCGCGGCAAATAAATCGAGCACGGGGGCTTGTTCAATCATCTTTCCGTTTTGCATGACAAGCACACGATCGGCCATTTCCGCGACTACACCCATGTCATGGGTGATCAGGATAAGGGCCGTGTTTAACTCTTGTGTAAGCTCGCGCAGCAGATCTAAAATCTCGCGCTGCACAGTCACATCAAGCGCCGTCGTCGGTTCATCTGCTATCAGGATGTTGGGCCGCAGGGCGATGGCCATGGCAATGACTACTCGTTGGCGCATGCCGCCCGAAAGTTCGTGCGGATATTGAGATAATCGCCGCTCTGGGTCGTTGAGCCGCACAGCGCGTACGACTTCCAGCGCACGCCGGCGGGCCGCATTGGCCGATATATTCTTATGTGCACGGATAGCCTCGATCAATTGTGCTCCGAGTGTCATAACCGGGTTAAGGGCTGTCATAGGTTCCTGGAAAATCATTGCGATACGATTTCCGCGCAACTTTTGAAGTTGAGATTCGCTTGACCGGGTCAGGTTTAAATCTTCAAAGATGATGCCACCTTGTGTCACACGCACGGCAGGAGGCGGCAGAAGCCCCATAATCGCAAGCGCCGTCAGAGACTTTCCTGATCCGCTTTCTCCTGCAATCGCCAGAGTTTCACCTTTTTTCAGCACGAACGAAAGGTTGCTAACCAAATGGTGCAGTCCCTGTTCGGTCTTGACTGAGATCGTCAAGTCCTTGATTCTAAGGATCGGAACCTCTCCCGCGACTGCCGCCGCGGGAGAGGTTTTTTGCGTAGCGCTCATTCGAAGACACAGCGCGGAAAGTAAAAAGAAACGACCCAGTTTGGTATATCAACGATTTCAGATATCCGCAGATCGCCGCAGGTGGATACCAGCATATAAGCATCCATTGCCGTCAACCCCTGCGTCGCGCAAAGTTGATCAACCATCTGGCTGACCGCTTCTCGCGCACCGGTCATCAGGTCAGGACCGATCCCGGTCGTGACCTCGTACCCCTTCGTATCTAGATGATTAGTGACTGGACCAGGTGTTGTAAAACGCGGCATTTTCATCTGCGCGTCCTTAATCAAGTCTAGCGTCACTGTTGCATCCATCGGGCTTTCGATGGCGGTGCCGCATACTTCACCATCTCCTTGGGCAGCGTGGGTATCCCCAATAGAAAATAGCGCCCCAGCCACTTCTATTGGTAAGTAAAGCGTCGTTCCTGCGGCCAGATCTCGAATGTCGAGGTTTCCTCCAACTCGGCGTGGCGGCACTATGCTATGCAGCCCTGGAACGGCCAGAGCACAGCCAATGGTACCCGCAAAAGGTTTCAGTGGCACCCGCCCATTTTTGCCGAAAAGGGCGGGTGCGAGGGTATTTGCATCATAATTCCATATCGCCAACGCTGGATCAGTAAACTGATCTGCCAAGAGACCAAAACCGGGGATGTTCGCCGTCCAGCCAAAGCCAGATGGGGCGAACCCCTCGATCGTGATTTTAAGCGCGTCGCCCGGCTCGGCCCCGTCAACATAAATCGGACCCGATACAGGGTTGATCTTGCTAAAGTCCAATGTCTCCACATCCTTGACCGTGCTTTTCTTCGTCAGCTGACCGGCAGAACTATCGTGGCATTTGAACTCGATGGTCGCTCCGGGTGCCACTGTCATGGCTGGGACAAACGAATTGTCCCAGCCAAAGTGATGGTGATGACCGTGGATCGTATATTGAGGACATTTATTGCACATCGTTTACATACACATAGTCATAGTTAACAGGAATGGAGACTGGATCGACATAGAGTGAATCGGCACCACCCATGCGCCCAGATCTCATGGTATAACGCTGTTCGTTGAACACCGGCACCCATGGGGCGTCTTCCATGACTTTCATGTAGATATCAGACCATGTCTGCAGACGCGCCTCGACGGCATCTGGGTCTGTCATACTGTCGGCTTCGGTTGCCATGGCATCAATTTCTTGGTTACAATACCATGACCAGTTCCAGCCGCCTTGTACGGCTCCTGCACAACCAAGAATTGGGCCGTAAAAGTTAGATGCATCGGGAAAATCAGCAATCCAAGCCATGCCGCCTGACCAGATCATCGGAGCCTGGTCCGCCTCACCACCTGCTGCAATCACGCTGGCCTGTGCCAAGGACTGGATTGATGCCTTGATACCGACGTTCGACAAATCCTGCTGAATGGCCTGCGCAATCCGTGGATTTGGATCAGTATTCATGACAAACAGCTCTGTCTCGAATCCTTCGGGAAATCCTGCATCTGCCAAGAGCTTTTTGGCCGCGGCTGGATCGAAGGCATAGCCTTCGTACCCTTCGGTGTAACCTGGCATTGACGGCGGCAGGGGTTGTGTTGCAGGTACTGCGCGGCCGTTAATCACTTGAGTTATACGCTCTTTGTTAATAGCCATATTTACGGCTTTGCGCACAAGAACGTTGTCAAAGGGCGGCATTTTTACATTCAGGGTGATGTAACCAGTATGCAACTGGCCACCCTCGATGACCCGAGCTGCCTGATCGGGGTCTGACATGACCTCCTGAAACTTTGCTGGGGGGATGCCATCGCCGGGCACGTCAACCTCGCCGTTTTGTAAGCGCAGC
>Ga0206129_10003758_pt1 | contig 17310 bp, 13 predicted proteins | sample Helgoland_Spring_8_FD_148616 | JGI IMG/M metagenome (GOLD analysis project Ga0206129, IMG submission 148616) | Pelagic subsurface seawater microbial communities from Kabeltonne, Helgoland, North Sea - Helgoland_Spring_Bloom_20160502_2 | ecosystem: Environmental > Aquatic > Marine > Epipelagic ...
TTTTGTTATTTTAAATGCAAAAAGCAATAAGGATATAATTATGAATGATAATATTATTGTTAATATAATAGCTGTATATGGAAAATCCTTTTCAAATTCAGTAAGAAATAATATAATATATATAGTTAAAATGGGTATCACAAATATCATAACAGACATTAATAATTTTAAAATAAAAGTAATTGTGCTAGGCTCATTCTCTGTTCCTGTTAATTTATAGTCATCGTTTTTTCTTTTAAAAAATAACATCAATGTTAAAAAAAAAATAGGAACCATTAAACCAAAATAAGTCAATCCATCATTTTCAACATAATTAAATAATTTGTTCATTACATTTGTCTTTCCAAAATTTAGAAATTGTGATATACATAAGGAAAAAATATAAACAACTAGACTGATACTTATCCAAGACCATTTAATTTTTTCTGAGATACCATTTTCTATTTCATTATTTCTTTTTAAATATGCTTTAAATAATATATATATTCCTCCTAAAAATACTACATAATACATAAAATTTAATAAACCCGTATAATTCGTGTTACCTAATAAAGTTAATATTATTACTGATATAATAATGAATATTAATAATATAAATAAATATTTCGCGTCTTTTAAGTGATCTGTAAATGATGTTTTTGTAGCACTTTTTGTCATAATATATACAAATTAGATTATTTTATTTTTTTACATTGATTCTAAAGCTGTTTTTTTCCCATGACAATCTCGACAATAAGCAACTAAATTATTTATATGATTACTACCACCATGTTCTAATCTTATTTTATGATCAACTTCAAACCATGCAGGTAACTGAATTTCACAATTACCGCATTTCCAATTTTGCTGAGATGCCACATATTTTTTTTTTGTTTCACTAACAGATCGTTTTACACCTTGTTTCATATAATTATTACCGCCATCGTTAGCAGAATTACCAGAATTCATCATGCGTTTAAATTGAGGAGTTGATTGTTGATTCATACTTGTACCAATGCCTTTTGTCGTTAAATCTATTAATGGAGACATTAAATCCATAGATTCTTTATCAATTGGCATATATTTAATTATTTCGTTTGCATGTACTAACATAGAATTTGATTCGTTTGGATGTTTTTTTAGAAATAAATAAGCACATAGTCCAACAAATCCATAAGTTATCATTGTATAATATTTTTTATAACTATATAATTGTTTTAAATATATGCCATCATGATAAGTATTATATACTAAAAATGCAGTTATCGCAAAAATGATTAATCCATAACCCATAATACTATATAATTATATTATTTATTGTAAATATAGGATATGATTGCAATAAATACTAATACTAAAACAACATAAATAAGTTTTTCCTTCCATTTTGATAAATCTTGATTAACTATTTGTTTTGGTTTATAATGTTCATTAAAATTATTTATTAAATCATAATAGGTAATCTGTTTTTTACCAATATGCTCATTAATCTTATTATGAATAAATAACATCCATTTTTGAAACGAAACACTCGAATCTAAATAAGGTGTTAATGGATATTTATCTAAATAATTTATAAAATTTTTTGAAATTTCTTTATGTGGAATAAATAATGGTAAATTATGAACAAAATCATAATATTTTTTTTTGGTCGCCGAAGTGGGATTTTTTGGATAAGTGAAGGTTAAGCTATGTAAAAAAAACCAATAGTGAGGTCCCCAAATACTTGGTTCTAAATCCATAATAAAAACAAAGAATATAAAAAGATTTTAAAATAAACATATAGGAAGCCAATGAAAAATAATTATATATTTTGCAATAACTGTGGAAAATCAGGACATCTATATCAACAATGTAAACAACCAATTACAAGTGTTGGTATAATAACTATTAATCCAAAAAATAATAATTTCTTATTGATTCGACGTAAAGATACATTGGGATATGTCGATTTTTTAAGAGGTAAATATAAATTATATAATATTAATCATATCATTTCTTTGTTAAACGAAATGACTATTCATGAAAAAACGAAATTAATGAATAATGAATTTAATATATTATGGGATGAATTATGGGGAAATGAAATTGGAATTCAATATAGAAATGAAGAAACAGATTCTAATAAAAAATTTATACAATTAAAAAATGGTTACGAGCATAATAAGGAAAATATATCTTTAAAAACATTAATATCAAAATCTACTGCTACATGGAATGAAGCTGAATGGGGATTTCCAAAAGGTAGACGTGATTACCAGGAAAACGATATAAATTGTGCAATTAGAGAATGGGAAGAAGAAACCGGATATAGTCGTAATCAAATAAAAATGGTGAATAATTTAGTACCCTATGAAGAAATATTTATAGGATCTAATTTAAAATCTTATAAACACAAATATTTTATTGCCATTTTTAATGATGATATCGATAATATAAATCATCCGTATCAACTATCCGAAATAAGCAAAGTACAGTGGTTTAATTATGAAGATGCGATGAAAACAATTCGAAATTATAATTTAGAAAAAAAAAGGGTTCTTGAAAAAGTTTATAAGATTATAAATGAATATAGTATATATCCTTAATATATATATATTAATGATAACAAATACAAAAAAAAATACAAAAAATACCAAAAATACCAAAATAATATTAAAAGATGGATATGATTCGGATGATGAAAATCATAATTTTTTACTAAAAAAAGAAGTATTAGAAGGAGAAAATCGATCAAATCAATTTGATTTTTTATATCCTAATTTAGATGATCCAAAATTTAATATTAAAATTGCACAAAAAAAAGAATTTTCCGAAAACAGATATGATGGTAAGATAACCGATTCAGAAAATTTAGAAAAATACAGTAATCAATTATGTAATTCTGATTTCGAATTAAATCCTCATCAATTGTTTGTTAAAAATTTCCTTTCTTTTAATACACCGTACAATAGTTTACTTTTGTATCATGGATTGGGTACAGGAAAAACATGTACAGCAATCACCATAGCCGAAGAAATGCGTGATTATTTAAAACAATTAACAGTTCCTCAAAAAATTATGGTTATTGCATCTCCCAATGTACAGGAAAATTTTAAACTACAGTTATTCGATGAAAGAAAATTAGAATTAATAAATGGCATTTGGACAATTAATTCAAATTGTGTAGGAAATAAATTTTTGAAAGAATTAAATCCAACAGGTATATCTATAGACAAATCAGAATTAGTATTACAAATAAAACATTTAATTAGAAAATCGTATATGTTTATGGGATATAGAGAATTTGCAAATTATATAAATCATGTAGATAATATTGATGATATATCTGGTCATATGAATTCTAATAAAATTATAGAACTTAAAAAGAAAAAAATACAAAAAATATTCAATGATCGTTTAATTATTATAGACGAAGTTCATAATATACGTTTATCTGGAAATACGGATAAACATGATAAAAAAATAGCAAATTCTTTAACGAAATTAGTAAAATATACAGATAATATGCGATTACTTTTATTATCTGGAACCCCTATGTATAATCATTATTCAGAAATAATATGGATCATTAATTTAATGAATTTAAATGATAATCGTTCCGAAATTAATAAAACTGATATATTTGATAATGATGGAAATTTTATTAAAGATAAAGATGGGAATGAAATAGGAAAGGATTTATTCATTCATAAAATAACAGGCTATGTTTCTTTTGTCAGAGGAGAAAATCCGTATATTTTTCCTTATCGAATTTATCCATTTTTATTTGAAACAAAAAATTCTTTAAAATCTATTCAATATCCCAGAAATGCATTAAATGATAAAATTATTCCGTTAGATGCAGGGTTACAATACATGGATGTTTATATTACTTATTTACATGATTATCAATCAAATATGTATAATTATATTATTCAACAATTAAAAAAAAAAATTAATAATCGTTTAAAAGAATCCTTTGACAATATGGATAAATTTGGGTATAATGATTTACAGCATCCGCTAGAAGCATTAAATATTACATATCCTATACATGATTTTAATGAAGATTCAAATATACCCATTAACCAATTAGTAGGAAAAACTGGTTTACAAAGAATAATGAATTTTGACGAAAAAGAAAAAACAAACTATGAATATAATTCAGATATAAAAGAGAAATTTGGTAATATTTTTTCTTTATCGACAATTAATAAATATAGCAGTAAAATTTTTTCAATATGTAAAAATATTATTCATAGCGAAGGTGTTATTTTAGTTTATTCGCAGTATATTGAAGGAGGGTTAATACCATTAGCTCTTGCTTTGGAAGAAGAAGGCTATACTAGATATGGAGAATCTTCTTCTTTGTTCGAAAAGAATCATGTTAATAAAGAAAAGAAGAAAAAAAATATGAAATATGTTATGATTACTGGTGACATAATATATTCAAAAAATAATAATAAGGAAATTAATGCCTGTACAAATATAGATAATATGAACGGCGATGAAGTAAAAGTTATTTTAATTTCACGCGCAGGTTCTGAAGGTATTGATTTAAAATATATTCGTCAAGTTCATATTATGGAGCCATGGTATAATACTAGTAGAATAGAACAAATTATAGGTCGGTCTGTAAGAAATAAAAGTCATTGTGATTTATCTTTTGATAAAAGAAATGTTCAAATATTTTTATATGGAACAATACTTAAAAATTCAGAAGAAGAAGCTGTTGATTTATATATTTATAGAGTAGCTGAATCTAAAGCAATTCAAATAGGTAAAGTATCTAGAGTGTTGAAAGAAACATGCGTAGATTGTATTATCCATTACGAACAAAATAATTTTATAGAAGAAAAGTTTAATAAAACGATTAAAATTGAATTATCCAATAAGAAAGTTATCGAAAATTATAAAATTGGTGATAAACCATATACAAATGTATGTGATTATATGAGCGATTGCGCTTATGAATGTACGCCAAATATTAAAATTGAGGATAAAAATATAAACATTGATACGTATGATAAAACATTTATTGAATTTAATAATGATAAAATTATGAAAAGAATTAAGTTATTATTCAAGGAACATTATTTTATAAGTAGAGAAAAAATAATAAATCATCTTACAAGTACATATAATTATCCAATTGAACATATAGATAGTGCATTAGATTATTTGATAAATGATAAAACAGAATTATTATTAGATAGGTTTGGAATTCATGGAAGATTAATAAATATAGATAACTATTACTTATTTCAACCTAACAATATTCAAAATAATAATATATCTGTATTTGATCGTTCTATTGTTCCTTCGGTTAAACATAAATATATAATTCCAACATTTCCAAAAGAAACTGATATTGTAAATACATCATATAAAGAACAATCAATAAAATCTTCTATAAATATAGAAAATTTATCTATTAATATAATACAAAAATTAAAAGAAAAATACAATAAAATTACAAAAATGCCCGATGTAATAAATGGTGGCGGACGAAAACCTTTGACGGAAGAAGTAAAAGCAGAAAGAGCATTAGCATTAGCCAATGCAAAAGCAGCAAAATTATTATTAAAAGAACAAAACATTGCACAAGCAAAAGCAATTAAAGAACAAGAAAAAGAGGCAAAAATATTATTAAGAGAACAATTAACCGCAATTAAAAATAAAGAAGAAACGATTCAACAACAAGAAGAAGAACAAGAAGAAGAACAAGAAGAAGAAGAACAAGATGAAGATCAAGAAGAAGATCAAGAAGAAGATCAAGAAGAAACTATTCAACCACAAGAAGAAGAAACCTCTTCAAAACAAATAGTAAATAATAAAATTAAGAAGGAAAACAAAGATAGTGAAAAGGCTTTTAATAAAATATACCAATTTTTATTAGCGAATGACGATTTTAAATATAAAATAAAGTTTGAAGAACATAATAATATTCAAATACTGAACGAAATAATAATAGAACATATAATCGATAATGAACATTATAAAAATAAAAAAATATTATTAGATTACTTGTATTTTAAAGATGGTTTGACCACTTTCGAAAAACAACTAAAAACATATTTTGATAAACAAGTACTTAAATTAAATGAGTCTAATATAGAGGGAATATGGTTATATAACGATGACTCAACTACAAAAGATCCATCTATATTATTAATTAAAGATAACACTTCTTGGGAAATTGCCAAAATGACAGATAGAAAAAATTTTACCATACTGGTTGCTTATGTTTTAAAAGATATTATTAAAAGAATAAATCATGTATTCGGATATATATCGTATATTAAAAAAAATAACAAATATGTTTTTAAATCTATAGACCTGTTAAGTGTTCACAAAGGTCCTGGTAAAAGATGCGATCAAAGTGGTAAAGCTGATATTATTGATTTAACTGATATAATTGATGAAACTAAAAAAAATATATTTTCGGCATTAGAATTATGTTGTTTACAAGAATTATTATTACGTTATTATACCCATATTAAAAGGGGCGATAAAATATGGTTTTTAAATACATATAATGTTCATTTATTTGAATTAAGCCGCAATGAAGAAAAAAATAAAAAATAAATTAATATTAAATAAAGTTATATCGGGAGTAATATTTTAATGATTTAGTATAAACATATTAAAAAAAATTGAATTAAATATTATTTTATATATATAAATTAATAATGGAATCTATGAAATTGGCAGCAAAATCAAAATCTACAAAAACTCGTAAAAGGGTTTTAAAGATTCAAAATATATATACAGAATCAATTCTATCAAAAACATTAATTGTTGATATTAGTTCTATCGATAATAATATAAAACAAACATTAGAAAAACTAATTGTGAAAAATGTTGAAGGAAAATGCATATGTGAAGGTTATGTAAAACCTGAAAGTTGTAAAATTATTTCATATTCCAGTGGACTTGTTTATAATGGTAATAAAATTAAATTTGAAATTATATTCAAATGTAAAATTTGTTTACCAGTTGAAGGTATGCTTATCGATTGTGTTGCTAAAAATATTACAAAGGCAGGCATTAAAGCAGAAATTAATGAAAATGAAGATATTTCCCCAGTCGTTATTTTTATTGCTCGAGATCATCATTATTCAAATGAATTGTTTTCAACTGTGAATGAAAATGACAAAATAACTGTAAGAGTAATTGGTCAGAAATTCGAATTAAATGATAAATATATATCAGTCATCGCATCATTAACTGAAATTAAAAATTAAAATGAATGAATATAAAATGAATATAAATATATAAATTTATATTCATATATAAAAATGTATGAGAATATTTATAATATAAAACGTTTTATAGAATCTTTAAATAAACAAAGACAAATAGAGGTATTAAAAATATTAAATGAAAATAATATTCAAATTAGTGAAAATAAAAATGGTTCCTTTGTTAATTTAACATTACTTCCTGAGGATATTATTACAAAATTAAAAGATTTTACAGTTTATATTAAAGAACAGGATGTTTCTTTTGAAGAAATAGAGGATATGAAAAATGATTTTAAAAGTTCTTTTTTTCCATCTTCTACTGTAAAAAAAGATAATATAGTAAATGTTAATAAAGAGAAAACTGATAATGCTAACAATGCTATTGAACAAAACGTATAATATTTAAATTCGTACAAAATATAATAAAAAGATATAAATATATTTTTATTATATATTTATATCATTATGGAGAACAAAGAACCTATATTATGTATAAATATGGATTGTGAAAGATATCCACCTGACTGGGATTTTGAAGAAGATACAGATGAAAATTATGAAGATGGACAACAATGGGTAAAATGTAACAAATGTGAAGGATATTATAATGATGACGGATTAGGAGATATTTTATTCGTACAAGAAGAGCCAAATAATCAAGAAGCCGAGTGTGATTTATGTGGAAAAACCGAAGATATAGTTCAAATGAAAGGGAGTGGACAATATCTCTGTGGAAATGGTTGTGATGAAGACGATGAAGACGAAGAAGATTAGATTTTTTATTTTCCTATTTTTTGCGCAAACTTAAATGGTCAAATGTATAAAATGAATATAGTAAATGTTAATAAAGAGAAGGTTGATAATAATAATAATGCAGTTGAACGAAACGTATAATAATTATATCATTTTTAATAAATTAAAAAATTATATAATTGATAATAATAATTATAGTGAATTTTTACATAATGAGAAACAAAAAAAAGAGATTGTGAAGAAAAAAAATTTTAAATCTTATTTGACTTATCCAAGACAATACGATAAATTATTTTGGTGTTTTTACATATTATTTTATGGGTTTGATGAATATAACGATATTGATAATAAACATTTTGTGATTGAACAAAAAATAAAATTGAATTTTGTTGAAACAATTCGTAATAATTCTTCCCTATTAAAAGAAAATAAGCTAAAAAAAATAGAAACCGAAGTAGATATTGGAACATCAAAACAAATATCTATTAATTCTTTCCATGCGTTATGTTTATACAATCATATAAATGTAATAATATTATGTAAAAATATTTATTATCAATTTATTGCAAATAATGAAACCCCTATTCATATTTTAGATATTAGTACAAATTTTATTGGATGCGCTTCTAATATAGATGATTCATTAATGGCTGAATTATTACAGGACAAAGTATTTGTTGAAAATCCTAACAGACCGCTGAGATCTATGAGTTTCTATAAAATGAATGATTTGGTAGAATATTGTAAAAAATTAAATGTAAAAATAAAATTTTCTGATGGAAAAGCAAAGAAAAAACAAGAATTATATGATGAAATTAAAGAATTATTAATTTAAAGAATTATTATTATTGTCAAATTATTTTTTTTTTGCAATATTTTAAAATCACCCAAATCAATATTTGATTTCTCAAAATCTCAAATATGGACTTTTAATAAACTTTGCAAAAAAAAAAAATCGTGTTTAGACTGAGTTCCTGCAGATTTCTATTTGTTTGTAAAATATTTTGTTATGACAAAAAAAAAGTACTTTTTTACGAAAACTATTTAGGGATTTTTATATTAGTATATTATACTAATAATGACTAATCAAAAAATCCCAATAAATCCTAAAAAATATTGCTGTAAAAAATGTAATTACAATACAAGCAGTAATAAAGATTATAATAAACATATTTTAACACGTAAACATCAAATACTAATAAATCCTAATAAAAAAATCCCAAAAATCCCCAATTTATATATATGTATTTGTGGAAAAAGTTATAAGCATGCTTCTTCATTGTGTGGTCATAAAAAAAAATGTAATTACGAGGAAAAAGAAGATGACAATAAAGATTTAAATTATAAAGAAATGTTTATACAAATGATGGATAAAAATAATGAATTACAGCAAACAATTAAGGAGATTATACCAAAAATAGGAAATACAACTTATGCACAGAATAATAACTTTAATTTACAATTATTTTTAAACGAAGATTGTAAAGATGCGTTAAATATCAAGGATTTTGTCAATTCGCTTCAATTACAATTAAAAGATTTAGATAATACAGGAAAAATGGGATTTGTAGAAGGAACCAGTAAGATATTTATTGAGGGATTAAATAAATTAGAAATTACCAAGCGTCCGATACATTGTAGTGATATAAATGAAGAAATATTATATATCAAAGACAATGATATATGGGAGAAGGAAAATAAGAACAATGATAAAATGAAACAGGCGATAGACGAAATCACGGATGCAAATATGAAACAGATGCCTGAATGGGTAAAAAGGAATCCAACATTTGCGAATGACGAAGAATATCTAAAAGTAATATCAAATATCATGAATGTAATGGACAATAGTAAACAGAACAAACAGAAAGAGAAAATAATAAATAATGTAGCAAAAGAAACATTAATAGATGAATAATTATATTTTATTAATATTATTTATAATGAATGAATCAAATAATATTAAAAAATTATTTGATACAGAAACAGATCGATCAAATATTTTTTCAGTAAATTATAAAAACCGTCTATTTTTTGATTTTTCTAGGCAAATCATTTCACAATCTAAATACGAAATTCTTTTATCGAAAGTATATAAAAAAATTTATCCAAATATATCCCAAATGTTTTTAGGACAAAATGTGAATTTTACTGAAAAACGTCCGGCAATGCATATGGCATTACGAATGCATATAACTGATGAATATAAAGTAAATAATAAGAATGTAAATAATGATGTACATGCTGTATTGCAACATATACAAGATTTTACTACAAAAATTCACAATAAAGATATTGTATCTAGTACTAAACATAAATTTAAAAATATTATATCAATTGGTATTGGAGGAAGTTATTTAGGAGTAGAATTTGTATATAATGCAATTCAGAATGATAAAAAAATGAATCTTGTTATGTTATCTAATATTGATCCATATGATTTTCATAATTGTGTTCATAATTTAAAGGCAGAGGAAACAATGGTTATTATTATATCAAAAACCTTCACTACACAAGAAACTATGATAAATGCAAATATAGTAAAAGAATGGTTATTCTCAAATATTGACCAACCTCACGAAAAAATTATAAAGCAACATATGATCGCAGTAAGTTCAAATTATGAAATGGTAAGAGCATACGGAATTGATAACATATTTGGTTTTTGGGATTGGGTGGGAGGACGATTTAGTACATGGTCTGCTGTTGGATTATTACCTTTGTCTCTGGTATATGGTTTTTCAGTAATGCAACAATTTTTAGACGGTGGGAGAGATGCTGATATTCATTTTAAAAATGAAGGCCCTGAGAATAATATTCCTATGATATTAGGAGCGTTATCAATTGATAATATACAATATGGGAGAAATATTCGTGCAATAATACCTTATTCGCAGGCACTAAATCGGTTTCCAGCACATATTCAACAATTAGAAATGGAAAGCAATGGAAAACGTATAAATAAAGATGGATGTATTGTAGAAAAGACCGGAGAAATTATTATAGGTGAACCAGGTACAAATGCGCAACATTCATTTTATCAATTATTACATCAAGGAACAACTATTATCCCATGCGAATTTATAGGCTTTTGCAAACAGCGTTATAATTGTCACGAATTACATAATACACTATCAAATCAAGATGAATTAATGTGTAATGTTTTTGCACAAATGGACGCACTTGCTTTTGGTAAGACTAAAGAAACATTATTATCTGAATCATGTCCAACTGAATTATTACATCATAAAACATTTGAAGGTAATCGTCCATCCTTGTTATTATTATTTAAAGAATTAACCCCATGGAGTATTGGATTTTTAACCGCAATTTATGAACATAGAACAGCAGTGATTGGGTTTTATTTGGATATAAATAGTTTTGATCAATGGGGAGTAGAATTAGGAAAACATTTAGCAAACCAAATTAAATTAAAAATGGAAGGTAATAATATCGCATTAAATGATTCTACAACTAATATGTTAAATTTCTATTTTGAAAATAATAAATAATGTAGCAAAAGAAACATTAATAGATGAATAATTATACTACATGTATGTAATGTTTAATTATGTGTATTATTTTATATTAGGAATTTATATATAACATAATGTCTAATTTAAATAAAGTTCTTATTAAGAATATATCTTCAAAAAAATTACGTAAATATTTTAATGCGGAAGTAAATAGAAATTATAAAAGTATAAAATATGAAGATGTTTGTGGTATATTTCATAATGAAATAAATAATATAGATTTATATGGTAATATAGATAACAAGGATGATAAAAATCTAGAACATATTTTTCCACGTTCTTTTTTCAAAGAAGATGAAAGAAAAGAAACAATGCGTTCAGACCTCCATAATTTATATTTATGTGATTCAAAATTAAACAATTACCGAGAAAATTTTAAATATGTAGATATAGATACGCATTCGTTTGATTATAATGAAATATTTTTAGATAACGAAGGTAATGAAATAGAAGATTATAAAGATTTTTTTATAAATCAAGGATGTTTAATGACTATACATAGAAATAATAGAGTTATTATCCCAAGTAATTATTCTAAAGGAAAAATTGCTCGTTCATTAGCCTATTTTGCAATAAAATATAATTATGTAGATGAAGTTAAAAAAATTATAGATATTGATACTATGATAAAATGGAGTTTAAATGATCCAGTCGATAATGAAGAATATTTTAAAAATATTTTATGTTATAAATATCAAAACAATTATAATCCATTTATTATCGATTCTGAATTAATTGTGTATTGTTTCTTAGATATGGCTACTATAAATATAGATGAATTATTATCTTGTAAAAAAACAAAAGAAATAGATCACATGCTAACGATTGAATATTTAATAAGAGAAAATAAAATAAAACAGGAAGAAATTGATGATTTATATGATAAAATTAAAGATTTAGAAGATGCAATAAAAGATATGTAAATGTAAAAAGATATGTAAATGTAAAAAAATATATTTGTTATAAAATTATAATAAATATATTATAAGAATGATTTACGAATGATTTAATATTAAAATTGATATATATTTAAAATAAATATCCGTTATTATAATATAGAAAAATGTATAAACAAAAAGCATCTGATTTAAAAACATTAAATAATATTTTAGGATTCCATTTAGATGATAGTAATTATCAAGCAAGAATGGGACAAAATCAAAATGAATTAGAAGTGCGTTTTGGAACACGTAATATAAAAAAAATTACAAAAATTACATTTGATAATGTGATAAAAAAACTAAAATCATTAGGATATACATCTTCAAATGAATCTGGTAATCATATTTTAAAAATTCAAACTGAGTTTGAAGATCCGAGATCAGGAGAAATTAAATTATCAAATATAAGATCAGAAATAAGTGGGATATCAAATATTCAAGAGTATTGCCAAACGAATTCTATTCAAAAAATAATAGAAAGTAATCCATATAAATCCGTAGTTTCTTTTGATTCAAAAGTAAATGCAATGGATAATAATAATGGTAAAATTTTTCCTATTAAAAATAACGATTTTAATTTAAAAATATCATATCAAACAGAAAGTCAATTACCAATACGTTCAAAGGTTGTTCAAAGAATAATTACCAAATGGTCTGATTCAAAAAAATATTTTCGATATATGAATAGAGTCACCTTTACCCACAACGATTATCCTATTAAAATAGAATTAAGTATTGTAAAAACAAGTAATATTGATAAAAATTATGATCCAATATTAGAATATAATTTCGAAGATGCTAATATATTAAATAATCCCGAAATTTATGAAATAGAAATTGAATTAATGAATGATATGGTAGGTTCGGATAAATTATTTCGTGATGTGAATAAATTAGAGACTATAATAAAAAAGGCAATAACACATGTATTGTCTGGATTACAAGGTACTAATTATCCTGTATCTTATAACGAACATAAAAAAATACATGAAGAATATTTAAAATTATTGGGAAAAGACGAAACAAAATGGATTCGTAATAAAGATTTTCTGGGTCCAAATTCTTACACATTGCAAATGAAACATATTCAGCCCATATCTGAAAACAATAATACTCCTAATATTCGAAACTATTATACAGTAACAGATAAAGCTGATGGTGATAGGAAAATGATGTATATATCAACCTCCGGTAAAATATATTTAATAACTACAAATATGGAAGTAGAATTTACAGGAGTAAAGGCAAAAGACAAAGAATTATATAATAGCTTATTGGACGGAGAACATATTCTTCATGATAAATTTGGAAATTATATTAATTTATATGCTGCGTTTGATATATATTTTATAAAAGGTAAATCAGTAAGAGAATTAGCATTTGTTCCTGTAGATGACTTGGCAGAAAAAAGTAATTTTAGATTACCCTTATTAATTTCTTATATTAATAAATTAAATTTCAAGGAAGGAAAAGGTATAAAAATCATAAATAAAGAATTTTTGATGGATGTAAAAGCAGATAGTATATTTGATTTATGTAACTCAATCTTAGAAAAGATGGAAAAAAAATTATTTGATTATAATACAGATGGATTAATTTTTACACCGATACATAATGGAGTAGGTGGAAATAAAAAGGGCGAGGCAAGTCCTATAAAGAAGGTAACATGGGAGTATTCTTTTAAATGGAAACCACCGGAACATAATACAATTGATTTCTTGGTTACTACTAAGAAGGCTGAGAACAGAGAAGATTTAATTGGAAATATATTTAGAGAAGGCAATGATTTAACAAATGAAAATAAAATAATTCAATATAAAACATTAGAGTTACGATGTGGTTTTAATGAATCAATTCATGGATATATAAATCCAGTAAATGACGTAATTAATGATAATATTCCAAAACTAAGTTATGCGAAAGATGAAGGTGATTATAAACCTCTTCCTTTTTATCCATCAGATCCTCCGGATAAAGAAGCGCATTTATGTGATATGAAATTATTAAATGATGATGCTGGAAATAAACAAATGGCTACAGAAGAAGGAGATACCTTTACAGATAACACAATTGTCGAATTTAAATATGATATGACAAAACCAAAGCGTGAGAGATGGGTTCCAATTAAAGTTCGTTATGATAAAACAGCTGATTATAAGAGTGGAGGTACAAATTATGGAAACGATTATAAAGTTGCTAATAGTAATTGGTATAGTATACATAATCCAATTACCGAACATATGTTAAAAACAGGCGAAGATATACCAGAATTTGTATTAGACGATGTTGACGAAGACGTATATTATAATCATAAATCAAGTACAAATAATGCACAACCATTAAGAGATTTTCATAATACCGTAGTCAAGAAGAAATTAATTACATGTGTTGCGAATAGAGGAGATACTTTGATTGATTATGCTGTTGGAATGGGAGGTGATTTTCCAAAATGGATACAAGCCAAATTATCATTTGTATTTGGTATAGATATTTCAAAAGATAATATTGAAAATAGAATAAAAGGTGCGTGCGCAAGATATTTAAACTATAAAAAAGATTATAGTTCTATGCCCAGCGCTTTATTTGTTCGTGGAAATAGTGCTTTGAATATAAAAAATGGAGATGCAATGTATACAGATAAAGAGAAAACAATTACAAAAGCCATATTTGGCGAAGGAACAAAGAGCGAATCCAGTTTAGGGAAAGGTGTATATAAACAATATGGTAAGGGAACCGAAGGATTTAATATCAGTTCTTGTCAATTTGCTTTTCATTATTTCTTTGAAAATAAAGATACATTAATTAATTTTATGAGAAATATTTGTGAATGTACAAAAATAAATGGATATTTTATTGGGGCATGTTATGATGGTAATATTATATTTGATAGATTAAAAAATAAAAAAATAGGTGAAGGAATTACCTTAATGAATTCAGATAACACCGAAAAAATATGGCAAATTACCAAACAATATGAGAATGAAAAATTTAATGATGACATATCTAGTTTAGGTATTGGTATAGACATGTACCAAGAATCTATCAACAAACCTTTTAGAGAATATTTGGTTAATTTTAATTATGTTATTAGAGTTATGGAAAATTACGGATTTGTCCCTCTAGATGATATAGACGCCCAAAAAATGGGATTACCTAATGGAATTGGTAATATGAAAGAATTGTTTGATTCATTAGAAGAAGATGTAAAACGAAATCCAGGTATTAAAAAAAATATTAAAAATTCGTTGGATATGTCAGATAATGAAAAATATATCTCCTTTTTAAATAAATATTTTGTATTTAAAAAAATAAGAAATGTAGATGCAAAAAGTGTTAAAATAGAAATGTTAGATGAAATGACAGAATCAAGTGAAATAGAACAAACAGAAAAATCAAAGAAAAATAGTAAAAAGGGGAAAAAAATGCGTTTAGTAGAATAAACCAAAATAACTATCTAAAGTTATAATTATTATATTATTATGAGTTATTATCAACTGAATACATCTAATAATAATATATATCCAAGTAGACTAATATGTCAATTATCAGATACAAATGAAAATAATATTTTTTTATCAAATACATTACATAAATATTTAATGGATTCAAAAGAACAAATAAATAAATATGAAATTATGTGGAATAGACATAAAAAATATATTAATCCATATGAATTTATTCATACAGTTATTCCGCAATATAAACAATCCATCGCAAAATACAAACCATTATCTCGGTCATTTTTCAAATTTATAGAAATATGTAATATGTTAAAATTATTAGACGATGTTTCTTATACCCATATGGATTCTTTTCATTTGGCAGAAGGACCTGGAGGATTTATCGAAGCATTATCTTATTTGCGAAAAAACACAACAGATAATTATATAGGTATGACATTAATCGATGATACGGATGTTAATGTTCCTGGTTGGAAAAAGACCCAATCATTCTTAAATAAAAATCCGAATGTTGCTTTAGAATATGGATATACTAAAAATGGCGATTTATTAGATCCTAAAAATTTTGTTTATATTTATGAAAAATATCATAATTCTATGAATATGGTCACAGGGGATGGAGGATTTGATTTTTCAATAGATTTTAACCAACAAGAATCACTTTCGTTTAAATTAATTTACGTTCAAATGTGTTATGCATTGATATTACAAAAACATAAGGGACATTTCATATTAAAAATATTTGATTCTTTTTCTCTGAATATTATTCAATTGATTAATATTTTAAATAATTTATATGAAAAAGTTTATATTGTAAAACCAAACACAAGTAGATTTGCTAACTCCGAAAGATATATTGTATGCAAGTATTTTAAATTACAAAATTCAAAGGAATTATTTTATCCGTTATTAAATAATATTTCACAACTAAAAAATCATGAATATATAAATAGTATTTATGATGAAAAACTGAATTATTATTTTTTAATAAAAATGGAAGAAATAAACTCTATCATAGGACAACAACAAATAGAATACATTAATTCAACCATTGAATTAATTGAAAATAGTTCAGATGACACGATAAAAAAACTGACAAAAAATAATATACAAAAATGTATCAATTGGTGCTCTAAGCATAAAATACCATATGTAAAATTAAATGATACCTATACAAATAATTTTATGACGATAGAATGATTTTCTATGTAAAATATTTTTGGGTTATAAAATTATAAATCAAACTATACAGATATTTTGTAAAATTTGTTCCTGCTTTTTTAATAACTAATGAAATAGCATGATCTATTAATTTATCATTCTTGTTATTTTTATGTTGAATCACTAATTGTTTACATGTTTTGTTATAATTACACATGATAAGTTGAATCATTTTGGAAGCATCATTATT
>Ga0206129_10003771_pt1 | contig 17260 bp, 15 predicted proteins | sample Helgoland_Spring_8_FD_148616 | JGI IMG/M metagenome (GOLD analysis project Ga0206129, IMG submission 148616) | Pelagic subsurface seawater microbial communities from Kabeltonne, Helgoland, North Sea - Helgoland_Spring_Bloom_20160502_2 | ecosystem: Environmental > Aquatic > Marine > Epipelagic ...
TCAGCACCTTTTAAATAATCTAGATACCAGTTAATGGTCGATGTCACACCTTCTTGCCATTTAACTGATGGCGAATAGTCTAGATCGTTTTTTGCCTTTGTTATGTCTGGGCACCTCCTTGATACTGATCCGGGGAAAGTGGGCGCATATTCATAGTCACCAGCATAATCTAGCAACTCCCCAACAAAGCGCGTCAGAGTCTCGATTGAAATCTCATCGCTGTCGCCAATGTGATATATATTTTGATTTTTACCTTTTTCTACCGCTAGAACAGTCCCAAGAACCGCATCATCAATATAATTAAAGGATCGTGTTTGATCATGTCCATAAATTAAGAAAGGCGATTCATTTTTTTGAAATCGTTCTACTAAATGCGGAATCACATGGCGGAATCCCATATTGGGGCCGTACACATTGTGATATCTCACCACAACAGCATCAAAATATCCTTGCCTTGCATAGTTTATAAACCCTGATTCTCCTAGCATTTTAGTAATAGCATAGGTGAATCTAGGGTGACTAACATCCTCCACAGTAAGCGGTACAGTCTCATTCGTTGGAACGTCATAACCAAAAGCCTCTATTGTTCCCGCGTATGTCTCACTCGTAGAACTAAATACTACCCGACCACAAGAGGAGGCTCTCAACCATTCAAGAGAATTAATCAGAAGCATTGAATTAACACGAATCACCTCATGTGGGACAGCATTGACCTTATCCACTCCTACCATTGCTGCAAGCATAAAAACGTAATCATAATCACGATCTAACTGATCGAAATTAGCTAGTTTTGTTAAATCTGCATTAAATATTTTCAACCGGTCAGAATCCCGATATTTTTCTAACAATGGGGTCTTTCCGCTCGCGCTCCGTGAAAAATTATCGATTACATCTACGTTGTAATCCCTTTTTTCAAGCAAAAACTGTGTAATATTGGAGCCAATAAAGCCACCACCGCCAATAATTAAAGCTTTCTTCATTTTTTATTCCTCGTTATGCCCAACACCCAAAACATAGAAATTTTTGTTTTGAGCGAAGTGTGCAGGTAATTTATGTAAATCTAGTAAACCAACAGTATCAATGATGATCATTTCCTTGCCGGACCGCGCGATTAGTTCATACATAGCATTATCATTTAAATAATCTCTGTGCCCGGTAGTCACAATAAGGACATCAAAAGTGTTGGCCAGAAAAGTCTTTAAGGACGTTTCTATTTGTAAATTTAATTCAGCCCACATTGGGACATAAGGATCTTGGCACTTGATATTATCAAAATGCGCGGAAAGCCGGTTATAAAAATCCTCAACTGGACTAAATCGTGTATCGCCAATCCCAGGGCCATAAGCCACCCCTAATAATCCAATGCTCGTTGTTTCCTTATCATGATTTTTTAAAATCTTACTGACAAAATCAAAACAAAACATTGGCATTTTATCATTGTTTTCAACAGCCTTAACTGATGACTGTAATCCTGACTCGAGACCAAAGAACTTCTCGCTAGCCCAGCTTGCCATTAATGGATCTTTCGTAAGGCAATAACCTCCCACACCTATACCTGGATACATTAAATTTGCATGGGTAGGGCGTAATCTGATGGCGTCGACTACTTCATACAGATCTACCCCTGCGTTCTCGGCAAATCTGGACCATTCGATGGCAAAAGATATATTCATGGCTCTATATGAATTCTCAAGAACTTTTGCCATCTCGGTGGACTCTGTCGTCTTCAGTCGTGTCAATGGATATTCATCGGTAGAGATTACCGTCTTCAAAAACCTTTCAACAGAATCAGCACTACGTTCATTGATACCTGAGTAAACCCTGTAAAAGTTTTTTATGGAGTTGACATAATTCGGCCCTGGCATGACTCTCTCATAAGAATGCCCCAGTTTGAATCTATCGGTCGATAACCCTCTAGAATTAAGACTATCAACTATGATTGGGTACACTACTTTTTGGCAAGTTCCAGGCGGGACAGTGGTCTCAACCAGAATCAATACATCTTCCTTACATACCTGCCCGATTGACTCAATCGCTTTTCTAAATCCGCCTAAAGGAACATCGTATGCCCCAATGTTACCTACTTCATCTTTGGTTTTAGTTACATCTAAATTAATATCCACAATTATTACATCTGCGTAAGAAAAAGCTAGCGAGTCATAGGTAGCATAAAAATTTTGTTGCTGCTTAGCACTCTCGAAGAATTCGGATACAAGTGGATCTGATGAAATAATTGGACAGACCCCAGCATTAATCTCAGCTATTTTCCAATATGATTCCTCTGTAGCTTGATCGACACCGATTACGGCATATTCTCCTTGATCACTGTTTGCCACCACCAAAGACATTACGGTACCTACAAATCCGAGGCCCTGGACAACGACTAGCCGCTTGCTTTCGTTAATTTCGATGAAATCATCTAATCCGTTTTTATCATTATCAACAAGGATTGAGTGATTGTGGCCTGTCACTGGAGAAATTGAATTTATTTGTGTCATTTTAATTTTTCCTATTGTACCTTTTTAAAAATACAAAGAACTGATTATTGCCAGTCTGAAAAGACCATTTTAAAAAATCAAATATCTAAATGGGAGATTAACTCCGCTGCCACCGAATCATCACTGTATTTCTCGACGGCGTATTCGCGAGATTTTCGACCCATTGATTCTCTAAGCTCTTTATCTTGTATCAGCCTTTTCATTGCATCAGCCAGCCCTTTACTATCCTTAGACGGAACCAAAAAGCCAGTAACACCATTTATAACGGTGCCTCTGCAGCCTGGAACATCGGTTGTTATTATTGCTCGGCCCATAGACATCGCCTCAAGCACTGATCGCGGTGTTCCTTCACGGTAAGAAGGAAGAACGTAGATACTACATTTTTCAATCTCTCCTCTTACATCTAAAAGTGCACCCTTGTAATCAACAAGACCCTCAGAGACCCAAGAAAGAATATCTTTCAAACCAATAGCGTCAATATTTTCTTCTACACCACCTACCATTGTAAACTTAGCAAGAGGATAGACTATTTTAACCTCTCTAATCGCATCGATATACTCTGTTATACCTTTGTTTTGGATCATTCTTGCAATCAATAAAAATGATGCCTCAGAAGGCACGGGTTTCACATTATAATGGACTAGATCGACACCTGAACCGTTGACCACAGCAGTTGGCTGATACTTAGCTACTATACCTTGCTCGATAAATACGTCTTTATCATCAGCATTTTGGAAAAACACTTTGTTGTTTCGACGAACACTAATTGCTAATAAAAGTTTTGCCAAAACTTGGATCACACGACTAACTAAGCCTTTTGCATCAATAAATATAAACCCTAATCCTGTTATCATAGAGTAGCGTCTCGACACGTTCATGATCCAACCGGCAATCGACCCATAAATCACTGGTTTCATTGTGTATGAAAAAATAAAATCAGGACGAACTGCTTTTATTACGCTAATCAGTGCCAACATATATCTGAAATCGGAGAGTAAATTGATACCAGCTCGCCTTAGCTCTACAGTGTGAGTTTTAACATCGTAATGAACTTTGAGCTCCATGATTATATTGCTATCTTCTTCAGTAAATGGTGCACATACATGGACGTCAATGCCATTATTCAAAAGCGCTCTAATTAGCTTGCCTCTAAATGGTATAATTGACTCGGGAGTACTTGCAATTAGAATTAGCTTCATGAACTAACTGTCCCATAATCAAAATTGATACATTCTGCATTAATAAAAACGTCCACCTTAGATGCCTATTTTGGGTTCACAAAAACGCCGAGCCATTAAATTACCGGATCTAGACTCAACAAGACTATATGTCTCGATGAGCGCGATATTAACCCACAGCATTGGAAAGTAATACTCTGATAAGAAAACATGATGTATGCAGAGCCACAATAGCGAAAAACGCAAAGCTACCAGTTCTGTTCTGTTTCCCAACTTCATAGAACGATAAAAAACACTCATCAAAAAAGTAAGGAATGAAACCAATCCAACTACACCGCTAATTAAAGCTATTTCTAAGTACAGATTAAGAGCACCGCCGCCTACCAGTCGATGTTGACCAAAATAGCCATTTGTCTCAAATGCGTGAGATATCGCTCCAAACCCTACGCCAGTTGGATTATCAAGTAAAACCGGCAATAATGATTCTAGAAGCCGGACACGTAGACTGTCACCAGTCAGCACAATGAGCACTTTGGGACCAATAGCCTGCTCAAAATAGAAATAAATTTGTTCCGAAAATAAAAACCCAATTACGATGAAAAAGCCAAGAGTAAAAAATATTTTTCTCGTTAAACCAAGAACAAATACAGCCAAGGCAACTAATAAACCGCCCAGAGACGCTCCGCTTGTTAAAATAAAGTAACTAAACATTATAAAGGGTATGAACATCCAATATTGTCGATGCTTAAAGCAGTATAATAATCCCAGAGGTAACAAAAACTCATAAACCATTGCTGTAAAGCCTGGCTCAGCTGCAAAGCCTCTAGCACGGAAGAGAGAACCAGAAAAATTTGTGGTAGCCTCCATCTCACTGATTTGATAGGGAAGAACATCTGACAGATAAAACCCGTAGAAATTAATAGCTACAAAATCAATGATCACACCCAAGCTTGCTATGCATGAAGCCAGAAAAAACGCGCCTCCAAGGTCATTCAAGCTAAATTTTGAATTGATGACAATTGCTTTTGTACCAAAATAAAAAATAAAAATGGTAGCGACCCAAAGCATCGAATGATGAAAGTGCGTGAGCTGGATATTGAAGTAATCCAGACCAACCATTCCTAAAATTAGGGGTACAAGTAAAAACCAATCTTTGCCAGAAGCATGTAGAGTCAACCTAAAACGGTTAGCACAAAACAAATACGCTAGTGCTAAAGCGCCAATGACTAGAGGCAAGGAAGCTCCAAAAAAACCAAATGCATGCAAAAACGGTATCGATATAATTAAAGGTAGCATGAGTTTTTCAAAATCTTATAAGTTCTTTTCAGATGCATAAACACCCGTATTGTTAATGCAAATAATTAGCATAAGGAGAAAAACTATATTGCTTAATACCGGACTTATAACTGCACCCACCAGCCCATACTTAGAGATAAAAATATAACCTGACCCGACGGCAACTGCAGAACTAGTCAAATAGCAAAAAGCTACGATCTGGGACTTTTTTGCAATCAATAAAGGTTCCGCTAATAAGGAACAAACACCTAGTAAAACAGCGCTCACAACAGTACCTGGGATTATCCAATGTCCTAGCTCAGCTATTTCAGCACTTGTAAAAAATAAACTTAGCTCTCTAGACCAAAAAAACGTGAATACCAACAACGTTCCACCGCAGACACCCAAGATAGCCATACAGTTTTTAATTATCCGCCATGCAGCGACAGCACCTACACTTTCATATGCGTTATAGATTTTTGGTATATTCACCATTATAACGAGTGATAACCATATAAAAACGCCCTTCTCACCAATGTTATAGTTAGAGGCGTATACTCCAACCTCATCAGTGTATCCTAAATGCTTCAGCATGAACTGACCATTAGTTGATATGATAATATTTGATACCGCTACCAAAACAAAAGGGAACCCATACAAGAATAGTGCCCGACTCACCTTTTTGTCACTAGTCTTCTGGAAAACTCGCTGTAACGAATTTCGTTTAAAAACGGCATAATAGAGAAGGGAAAAAATTATCGAAATTGCCATGCAACTAATTATTAACTCAGACGATAAATCGAGAAAGAGCAAGCACATTACAACTAAACTAGCCAAGATTAGGTTTTGTGATAATGTCAGATAAAAAAACTGTTTAAATTGCCCCGCTACTCTAAACTTCGTCGTAAGTATCAGAAGAAATCCAACGCTAGCTGCATATGCCAGTGATACGGGATACTCAATGCTTTCTTTATAATAACCGTACACCAAAATGATAATTACCATAAGCATAGAAGCCACGATAAACAGTTGTTCTATTACAGACTTATAAAGCGAAAATTTATCAGAGACAATACTGTAATATCTGAGAAAAGCAGAAGAATGAGTTGAAAAAAATAATGCTGACACTAACAGTGCAGCGTTATACATTAAAAAAAAGTTACCTGCATCAGCTAGACTCAAGTTGAGCGCCACCAGTTTAACCAAAACCATAAACTGAACTGCAGTAACAATCTTGATACCAACCGCATAAAAATAGTTGTTGTCCCAGAATGCATCTAGAAAATGACGTAAAGAGTGGATAAAATCGATCACCCTAGACCGCTGATGGTTAAAATTCATATTACAAACGGCGCCTTACAAATCGGTAAAAAGATCTTACGGCGTCAAGTAACCCAGACTTCCTGTAATTGCCTCTGAATACTTTTAATTCGTCTGAATATCCTTTCAAATCTGCAATTTGAGTGTTTGGTATTATTACTTTGTGTTTTTCCGGAAAAGCTAATCCACTCCAATGGGACAATAACTTTGCGGTATATGCTTCAATTGATCTTGCTTTTAAATCTTGCTCCTTTGATACCACATCAAAAACAATGTCATCCAAAAGACCAAAGAACTCATCTTGATTTGAAAAAAGCAACAAGCCCTTGCCTAATCCGCGATGGTAGCACTGGTCAGAGAAAATCATATCAACATTTGCATACATCCCATCGTATATACTCATTGAGCCACCATCAAACCCCATATAAAGCAGCTTATCAAGACCAGCCACTATGTCTTTTTGACGCTCATATTCGCCTGGCAAATCTCGATCATATCTATAAATTTCGAAAGATATACCCAACTTAGCAATAGTGGCGCCAAATGACTCCCAGCCATATCCAATCAAGCAAATAATGAGCTTATTCCTGTAATCGATCGGAGTCTTTTTAAAGTAATTAAGTAACCAATCTTCGTTTTTTCTTCCGTCAGAATATCGGGCTGAAAAAATTCCCACGCGCGGGCGTCTCACTGTACCTCCCCTATGCGGTAAATTATTGCCAATTACTTTTTCATGACTTGCACCCATACTCCACATGATTTCAGCATTGTGCTCTGACATACAAATGATGCTATCGGCTTTCTCCGCGATACTTAACATCTCTTGCTCTTTAAAAACGTCATCTATATGAGTCATCAAAACTGAATTCAATACTGCATTAACTAAAGGCTGAAAGTAATAGCCTCGCGTGTGGAACGCAACCGTTTCATTATCGTAGGACTCTTGAGGGCCGATTCGTACATTAATTCCCATACGTCGCATTTGCGAGGCAATATCACGAACTAACTTTTCTATGATCCAACCCTCATTGAAGGGCTCTACAATAAAAACTGATTCAATTGGATAGTCCGAACTTTTTTTATCTTCCAAAATAGAGCCCAATTTCTTAGTAAATTTGAAGCAACAGTCACCTAGAGAGCCGTTGCCACGCAGAGAGCATTCCAAGACTTTTTGTTTAATTGTTCTTCAAGAGACGGAAAAGCTGTCAGAGACTGCAACTCAAATCCTGTGACCTCAAGAAACATTGCTATTTCTTGAGGGAAAAAATATCTCATTTTGTGAGTCTCTTTCTCTCCTGATAAAACTATCTTTTCAGCAATTCTAATCGTTTCGAAGGTTATATCAGCGGTATGTGCAAAAGAATCCATAAGCGTATTAGTAATTCGAATAATTTTCTCATCTTTCAAATCTATGACCTTTACGCGATCCGACGGCGCATCATGCAAAACTGCAGGACCATACCAAAAATCAAACACTAACGATGCGCCAGTTCGCAAATGCTTCTTTATGTTTTTCAGACAGGCAATAACCTCCGCGTTACTCGTATGATAGCCGATGACTGCAAACATCATGATGGCAAAGTCATGCTCTTTTGAGCATGAAAATTCTGCCGCATTGGCATTAATAAGCTCAACATAATCGCTAATTTGACTATCAATTACCTTGGCGCTTGCCAAATCAAGCATGCTAGACGAAGGATCGATGCCAGTGAGATGATATCCTTTCTGTGCAAGCGGCAATGAGTGCCCGCCAGTGCCACACCCGATATCGAGTATGGAACTCACATCGTTTTTACTATCTCTAATTACTTTAGCAATTAAGGCGCACTCGGCATCATAGTCCTTATCGCTGTATAACTCGTCGTAGGCCTTTGCGTATAAATCTTGAAAAACACTCATATTTTCTCCATAACCAATTTAAAGCTATTAATAACTTCATCAACTTGATCTATCGTTAAAGACAATCCAGATGGTAAGTAAAACCCTTGCCTCGCTATTCGCTCAGAAACTGGATATTTCTCACCTATAAACAAACCCTTTGAAGCAAAAACTGGCTGCTCATGCATTCCTAGGAAAAACGGTCTAGTATCAACACCTAGCTTTCTTAATTCATCGCAAAATTTTTCAGCCGTACAGTTGAGGCTATCATCAAGGACAAGCCCATTAATCCAAAAGACGCCTTTTGCCCATGATTCTTGTTTTTGCAGCTGAATCCCCTCGATTTGAGAAAGTTGTTCTTGATAATATCGCCCAATCTCAATTTTACGCTCGACAATCTCTTCAATTCTTTGGATTTGAGAGACGCCAATAGCTGCCTGCATGTTAGTAAGTCTATAGTTGTAGCCTAATTCATAGTGTCGAAATCGACGTTCATTATTAAAGCAAAGATTTCGCAGCATCATAGCTCTGTCATTTATCCCTGAATCACTGGTAAGAACCATTCCTCCTTCACCTGTCGTGATTAGTTTGTTCGCAAAAAAACTAAAGGTGGATATATCACCTATCCCACCGCATACCAACCACTGCTCACTTGACGTTCCACGATTAGATAAATATTTAGCACCATGGACTTCTGCTGCGTCCTCAATAACTAGAATATTATGTTTTTTTGCAATGCCCATCACAACATCCATGTCTACTGGATGACCATACATATGTACCACCATAATAGCCTTTGTTTTTTTAGTAACTCTGGATTCAATTGACGTTACATCCATACACCAAGTATTAACATCAGAGTCTACCAAAACAGGTATTGCACCTAAATTTGTTACAGCTTGGCCACATGATATAATAGTGAACGAGGGCATAATAACTTCATCACCTTTCCCTATACCCGCGGCATCTAACGCAAGCTGAATCGCAGCAGTACCATTAGAAACGCTTATGCCATACCTCATCCCACAGTATTCAGCCCAGTTTTGCTCAAACTCTTCTATATACTTACCTGCAGACGATATCCACCCACTGGTAAACGCATCTTTCAAAAACTCAAAGTCTTTATCAGTCAAGACCGGCTCATTAACTGGGATCATGCTTTAACACCTCTTAAAAGTAACTTCGATTTTTTAACAAAAAATTCGTCAAGTCTGTGAAAGACAAAATGAGATAGGGGAAAGGTTAGTGGTAACATCAAATAAATATTTAGGAGTATCGCATTAAGATTGCTTAGCTCCAAGAAGTTTACTGACACAATATAAGCGACTTTTAATAGTAAAATATGCAATAAATAAAGAGCATATGACTGCTGACCTAAGGTGGCTAGAGATATCGACTATGCCAATCATAAGTACACTAATCAGCCCTACTAAATATGTTGAGTATTTACTCAGAATTACCTTTACTTGCTCTTTCTGCAGTAAACGATAGGCAGTCATGCCTAAAACAAATTCGGAGAGGTGAACCGGTGAGGTGTAATAAATATGTCCCCCGGAGATGTCCCTAATGCGAATCCAGTAAATAGTTAAAAAAATTGCAATCAAATATGAAAGTATTAAAAGAAGAAAGCACCTCTGCACGCTATCTTTGGCCCACATTGCCATAAAGGGAAATAATACATAAAAATAAACCTCATTTACGAGTGACCAATCCCCATCTAACAGCGTATTTAACTCAGACGAATTGAAGCCTTGTAAGAAAAAAGCATGTGCGATATAGCTGGAAATTTTGATATCTGCAAAGTTTGCAGTGTTCTTAGGTATTGCTAGAGGCAAATCTAGTGAGCTCACATATCTAATAAAAAAAATATGTCAAACATAGAAAGATGTAATAGAGCGGAATAATTTTAGCGGCACGACTTATGGCGTACCTAGTCAATCCTGTTTTATTTTTTAAAGATACATCGTGGTTTAGTGAAATCACAAAACCACTAATGACGAAGAAAAGTACGCCCAGATTTAGTCTCGAGAGCACAATAGTTATTTCCCTTCCGAAATCATGGCTGTCAACAGACGCAAACGCATGCAGAAACATAATCATTAAGATTGAGACACCTCTGAGTGAATCAATATAAATACTTCTACCGCGACAGTTCAAATTTCTAACAACCTCAATTTATCTGATAACCACATTTAGAAACCCTAAGTTATTGATCGCTGCGCTACATATAAAAACCAAACCGAAGTTGATCCTATTCAATCAAAACGTTCTTTATCAGCATCTCCCGCATAAGGTCCTTGCTTGACCTCAAATAAAATCGTGTCCTCAATCATTCGAAACCCATGGGCACCGCCGAGCAACAGAACTATGTCGCCCTCTTCCATAATACGAGTATCTAAAATGTCTTTATTTTCGTTGTATATATCAATAAAACATTTCCCTTTCTTGACCGTAACGCACTCGGTAGTGCCATGCACCTCACGCACAATGGGTAGATGCTGATGAGGCTGGATACTCTCTCCTTTTCCATAGACTATCATGCCCATCTGTTGACCAAAATCATCGGGCGTTAGAAATTCTGTTTTCTTAGGTGCCCAGCTACGGTTAATAAAATAAGCCACCGGCCCGTTTTCGTCGCTTATAATTTCTACAGGTTCCATAATAATTCCTTCAATAAAGAGAGGTTCGCGCTTTATTAGCTAGTATAAGTTCGTTACGTGCTTCAAGTAAATCAGCGTCAGCCATCTCATTCACTAACTCATCAAAAGTCGTTGAAGGGGTCCAATTCAGTTTCTCACGTGCGTTACTTGCGTCACCTAAAAGGGACTCCACTTCAGCTGGTCGAAAATAGCCAGGATCAACTTCCACAGCACATGATCCATCATCAAGAAAACCTTTTTCATCTACACCACTACCGCGCCATTCAATTTTCATCCCTAATCTCACTGCAGCTCTATTAACAAAATCTCTAACGGAATATTGTTTCCCTGTGGCGATAACGAAATCTTCTGGCTCTTCTTGCTGAAGCATTAGCCATTGCATTTCAACGTAATCTTTTGCATGACCCCAATCCCTCAGTGCATCTAGATTCCCTAAATAAAGGCATTCCTGTGTTCCGAGTTTAATTCTAGCTAATGCACGTGTTATTTTACGAGTTACAAAGGTTTCGCCTCTAATCGGAGATTCGTGGTTAAACAGAATTCCATTACAAGCGTACATACCATAAGCTTCGCGATAATTTACTGTGATCCAGTAACCATACAGCTTGGCAGCAGCATAAGGAGAGCGTGGGTAGAAAGGCGTTGATTCACGCTGAGGCGTCTCTTGAACTAGACCATACAATTCAGACGTCGACGCTTGATAAAAACGCGTCTTTTTCTCCAAACCGAGAATACGGATTGCCTCTAATAATCGAAGCACACCTAGACCATCAGAATTGGCCGTATACTCAGGTTCTTCAAATGACACCGCCACATGGCTTTGCGCCGCAAGGTTATAAATTTCATCAGGTTGGCATTCGGCCATAATTCTTAGGAGACTACTAGAATCTGTCATATCTCCATAATGGAGTATAAGATTACCCCCATTCTCATGCGGATCCGAATATAAATGGTCTATCCGAGCCGTATTGAACATAGACGTTCTTCTTCTAATTCCATGTACCTCATAGCCTTTCCCAATAAGAAATTCCGCCAGGTAAGCACCATCTTGTCCGGTAACACCTGTAATTAATGCTTTTTTCATAAATATCTCACACTTGATAAAACTTTTAGTTGTTTGAATAAGATTAAATCGTATTTTGTTAACTTAGAAACGACAGGCAGCGGCAGTCTCACTTAAAGTATAAAACAACCCCTAATCTCTAGCCGTGAGGCGCCCATACCTATCTTCAAGTCTTACGATATCATCTTCACCAAGATAGGAGCCAGTTTGAACCTCTATTAATTCCAAATCTACTTTCCCTGGATTTTCAAGGGCATGAACAGCACCGACGGGTATATAGGTTGATTCATTTTCAGCCAGTAAAAAAGATTCACTACCATTAGTAACCTTTGCTGTACCCGATACTACGATCCAATGTTCAGCCCTGTGATGATGCATCTGAACACTTAACTTAGCACCGGGCTTAACCGTTATGCGCTTGACCTGATATCGTTCACCATGATCAATTGAGTCATACTTACCCCATGGACGGCAAACCTCTCGATGTAGCTCCCACTCGCTCCGCGACTCAGCCTTCAATTGCTGGGCTATAATTTTCGCGTCCTGAACAGAATTTTTGTGCGCAACCATCAGGGCATCTTTGGTTGAGACTATGACTAAATCATCCACCCCGATAGCGGCAACTAATCTACCATCAGTTCTAATAAAGGAATTACTGGAATTGTGGAGCATTACGTCCCCATGAGTGGTGTTTCCATCCGTATCTTTTTGACTAACATTCCAGAGTGATGACCAAGACCCTATATCACTCCAACCGGCGTCCATAGGCACCACAACTGCATCTGCCGTATTTTCCATAACCGCGTAATCAATAGACTCACTAGGACATTCTGAAAACTTTTCTTTATTAATTCTCAAGAAATCTAAATCGGGTTGAGCTGCTACCATCGAAGCCTTGCAGGCTCGGTAAATATCTGGACGGAATTTTTCCAATTCTTCAAGGTAGCGACTTGCCCTGAACAAAAACATACCGCTATTCCAGTAATACTCATCTGAAGTTATATACTGTTGAGCTAACGCAACTGAGGGCTTTTCTACAAATTTATCTACAACAAAACCGTCACCCTGCTTTTCGCCTCGTTTAATATAACCGTAACCTGTATGCGGCTCGCATGGCACTATACCAAAGGTGACGAGCTTGCCTGACTCAGCCAATGGTATCGCGACAGTTACTGCCTCTATAAATTTAGATTCATTTCGAATTACATGATCTGCAGCCAAAACAAGCAAAAGCGGATCATCTTGTGTTGAAAATGCAGCTAGAGCAATTGCCGGAGCTGTATTTTTACCTATAGGCTCTAAAATAATAGAGCCCAAACTATTAATTTCACGAAGTTGCTCCGCAACAAAGAACCGATGCTCATCATTGCAGATGGTAACTGAGGTCTTAATATCTAAAGTAGATAAACGCCTGACGGTGGATTGCAGCATAGTATCTTTACCTTGCAAAGCCAAAAACTGCTTGGGGTGTTTAGCTCTAGATAGAGGCCAAAGCCTTGTTCCTGATCCGCCCGCCATAATCACAGCCGATATATTCATCATGATTTTTCCGCCTCGTATTTTAAAATAAATATAGACCGTCGGAGACAAAAGTATTTTGTTTGTAACAGTATTTAACCATTCACCTGAGCTCTTCTTTTTCGGGTCTACCACCTTTGTCTAAATGTATTAATTCTCCTTAGACGGTTTTACTCCGTTAGATCATATCCTGATGATTTGTTATCTGAATATGTTTAACTACCAAAGCCTATAAAGATAGGCGATTTGAATTTTTACATCAAATTGGTGACCTATTTGGATTCAGCTATTATCTCTGCTCTTCCCAAGGGTAGGGCTGAGTAGCATTTCTTTAAAAACACCATCTATTAGCACTACTTTTTTGTTTAAATTTGTAACGGCCCGTAAGGCTCTATTTATAGGTTAATCGAATTTTACATTTAATGATTTTATGTATCATCTAATTTTTTTAAACATAACTTTCTTCTTAAGGCCTGATCGTTTTGTTCGTTTAATCTGAAACGTTCATTGAATTTCTTTTCCGCTCTCTCTTCGACATTAACAATAACACTCAAACGACAATCCATAATCCTCAATGGGGCGCGCTGGATCTATTCAATACTATTCTTAATTACCAAAATTACAGGTGAATTTCAGAGAATGATGTGCAAAAACTGCTCACGCGGGATATGGAACTCACCAGAAAACCTATTCCTAGAAAATACACCAAAGCCATGAAATTGGTGTTTTAAAATGCGCGTTCCTAACCCACAAACGCCTGCTGCGACTGCATCACTAAGACACTCAAAATTACTGTCCGCCTCGTTTCTGCTATGACTTAGAACTATATCAAGTTCTGAATACTCCTCTGCATAAGAGAAATGTGACATTACACCGTTAAAAAGTTTTTCTTTATGAGTAGGGAACTGATAATTTTCCGCAAAAGCATACACGCCGCGAGAGTTTAAGACTTGCTGGATATTTTTAAAAAATATCGGGGTTTTAATAGCAGTAGCTCCCACCCAATGAGTAAATGCTAGGTTGTCAAACACAAGGTCAAATGCACCCTTTTCAAGATTATTTATTACGACTGATGCGTCGCCATGATAGTATTTTATTCTCGGATCCGAAAATATAGGATCTAGATCCTGCAACAACAGCTTGAGATGTATTGACCAATCTATAACTACTATTTCTTCTATATCTAAATCACTTTCTAGAATTTGGCGGATGATTTGTCCAGCCCCTAGTCCCAAGACTACGACCTTACCAGTCTCTAACCCCTCCGTAAGATAACCCTCGATCGGGAGCCACTGCCTTATCGTTCTCTCCTCCACTGGAAATCGGCCCATTTTTTGACCATTAACCGAGATCATCCCGGTTGACGTTAGCGAGACAGATCCCCCCACACCGTGCTTAATGTTTTGAAAATTTGAAAGTTCGTCACCAAACACAAACGTCTGACTTGTTGGCGCTTGATAAAAAAGCAGACTACAAAAACCAACCGTAAGAAGTCCAAACAGCCTCTGAAAACCGGAGCCGCTTAATTGAATAACCAAAACAGAGCTCAAAACTAGTAGTAGAGCTGTGCAATACAAAAGAAAGCTAATTCCGAAACTCGCGACTATAAAATACCCTAACCCCAACACTAGCGATCCCATCGCGCTGAAGAAATAAAGTCGGCCTACGCTGTTGGCAGTTGCAGTATGATTTCTTCCGACTTTTTGGCAAATAAGGGGAAACAATGCGCTCACAAAAAAAACAGGAAAGCCGATAATCAGGAAGTAGTACCCTACTGAAAATAATAGGTGTAGCGGGTTAGGGTAATACCCGAATGACAAAAATAATGACGAAATTGATGGCGTCAGATATAAGCTGATAACCGCAGCAAAACAGATCAATAAGATACTGCTGTCTTTGTGTGCTTCGTTAAATCTCGTCCAAAACCAACTCGCAAACGCCATTGTTAATATCACGGGAAAAATTACGAAGGCGAAATTATAGGGCGACGAATTATTTATTTGAAAGGCGTGAATAATAGCAAACGTTTCAATCAGAAATATAACCCCACCTGACATAAAACATAAAATATAGTCAAATCTTGGAATTACTATATCGCGCTCGACAGGTATTGATGGGGATTTTTTATTATCTGGCCGACTACGGCGTCCAACCCTCAAGTGTAGAGGAAAAATGACACAACCAATTAGTATATTTACTAAGCCGGTGGATACCAAAATGGCTTCTAACGACATTGAATTTAATAGAAAGAATGGGGCCAAAACGATGCCTGCAGCTGCACCAGCGGTGTTTATGCTGTAAAGAGCTCCAAACTTATTAAAGTGCAGCTTCCTGGCTGTTTCAACCATTAGAGGAAGTGTGCCACCCATGAGCATCGCAGGAAAAAAAGAGAAGATAAAACATGAGATAAAAACCCTAATTTGCCCCCCTTCTAAAGGCATTGCTCCTTTGACGGATAAAAGATCAATAATCTCTAACAACTCTGTTAGATTCAACCCAACGAAAAGAGAAAAAACACCAATAGCAATTTCAACCACCGAATAGGTTAAAACTGGAGTTCTGACGTTCCTGAAAAGAACCGCGCCAATGCCTAGCGCTGTTAAGAACGCTGTTACAATAATAATCGATGAAGTGTTATCGCCTCCAAAAAATGAACGTATCAATCTTTCAAATGATATCTGATACACCAAAGACGTTGCCCCAGAGGCCAAAACCATTAGGGAAAAAAATATCAGAACTATTCGATTGGCACCTTTTGTCACTTATATACTTCCATCATTAGTACAATCCTACCTTGCTGCATAGTAGTCAAAACGCTAGAAATCCGAGCCTCTAGGCATTGTTTTTCACACAGTTAGATGTTGCAGCCTGCTTTATCTAATAATATTCAGACCACCATATCCTGCAAGAAGTGCATTTGGTGCTGATGTCAGCGCTTTTGTCTGAGCAAAATCTTAAGCAATTTTATCTGTGTCCGTGTAAGCAGAATCAAAGCTTCCGACCCCGCCCTCGTTACAAACGGAGTTGGCTAGTAAAGGTGTATTGAGACCAGCAGCCATAGGCGCTTGGATTATTGGCAGCCTTAGTTGCGAGAATTCAAACATAATGAGTATGCCGCCGTTAGTTCCTGACCTTAAGCCAAGTCAGTTCGGTCCTTGGTATTTCTATTCGACTGTCGCAGACTGCGAGCTTACGTTCTTTACGTACCAAGGCATCGCGTGCGCGATTCCATCACCGATTCTCCATTCAGGCACATAGCCCAACAAATTAATTGCTTTGCTAACATCTGCCTGTGAATGCAACACATCGCCAGCTCGGAAATCTCGAAAAATTGGATCGACTGTGACTTGAACACCGCCAGATGATAGTGAGAATTTAATGAAGCCAAACAAATCGTTAAGAGTGGTACGATCACCAACAGCTACATTATAGACTTGATCTTTCGCCTCATCCGGGGCGGTAGCTGCCAAAATATTCATTTGCACTGTATTTTCAATAAAGCAAAAATCACGGCTGGTTTCGCCATCGCCATTGATGAATACATCGTCACCCTTAATCATCGCTGCAGTCCACTTTGGGATAACCGCTGCATAAGCACCGTTCGGATCCTGACGCTTGCCAAACACATTAAAGTAACGCAGACCTATTGTTTTAAAGCCGTAAGTGCGAGCATAAACCCCTGCGTATAATTCGTTAACGTATTTCGTAACGGCATACGGGGAGAGTGGATTGCCAATATTTTCTTCAACTTTAGGCAACGCCGGATGATCACCATATGTGGAACTGCTAGCCGCGTATGTAAAGCTCTTCACCCCTTCCTCTTTAGAAGCTTGCAAAACATTCAAGAACCCAGAAATATTCGCAGAGTTT
>Ga0206129_10003790_pt1 | contig 17193 bp, 6 predicted proteins | sample Helgoland_Spring_8_FD_148616 | JGI IMG/M metagenome (GOLD analysis project Ga0206129, IMG submission 148616) | Pelagic subsurface seawater microbial communities from Kabeltonne, Helgoland, North Sea - Helgoland_Spring_Bloom_20160502_2 | ecosystem: Environmental > Aquatic > Marine > Epipelagic ...
AACTGTAATCGTCTCCCCTGCTTGTGCTGTTATTAAAATAATATATAAATGAGAAAAGCGTGTATCCGCGCGAATTGCTTTACTTAGTTCTAAGCCATTCATGCCGGGTAGCGCTATATCAATCAGCACATAATCGACAGGTTGATTTGTGTCATGAGCATGCCTTAATGCCTTGATCGTTTCTGGCGCATTACTCGCACTTTGCACTTCAATTCCCCCATGCTTCAGAACATTCTCCACCGACTGCTGAACACGTAAATTGGAGTCGACAATAAGCAGCCTTTTTCCATGCAAGGGGGCAAGTATGCTTGTAGTTGTTGGGACAGAAGTTTGGCAAGAAGATTCTGATTTAACAGTAAAACTAAAAGTAGAGCCTTGTTGCCAAACACTATGTGCAGTAATTTGCCCGCCCATCATCTCCGTTAACTTTTTACTAATGGCCAAGCCTAATCCAGTGCCGCCATATTGACGAGTGCTTGAACTATCAACCTGCATAAATTTTGAAAACAGCTGCGATTGTTTATGTTTGGGAATACCTATACCAGTATCAATCACCGTGAATTTCAGTAATTGGTTGGTATTGTTCTCAACTTTTAAGAGGATATCTCCTTTTTCTGTAAACTTAATCGCGTTACTCAGTAAGTTGATTAGAACTTGTTTCACTCTGTCGGGATCAATTTTTATCCATCTAGGCAAGCTGGGAGTAATATCTAATACTAGTTCAAGATTTTTATCTTTGGCTCGCGTTGACATAGTGTCCATAATGTCACCCAGTAAGGAGTATAGGTTGATGTCTTGTATTTCAATTTTAAGTTTACCCGCTTCAATTTTTGAAAAGTCTAAAATATCATTAATTAAATGCAATAATGAATGACTACTGACTTTGACCAGTTGCGAATAGTGACGCTGATTTTCGTCAAGATCTGAATTCAAAAGTAAATCGTTCATACCTAATATACCATTCAGGGGTGTGCGGATTTCATGGCTCATATTTGCCAAAAACTCACTTTTGGTAAGACTGGCTTCTATAGCCAGTTCTTCGGCACGCTTGAGCTCAGTGATATCCTGAAATGCCCCCCTTAATGATGTAACAACGCCCTGAGTAAATACTGCTGTACCTACCGAGCGGACCCAAATCTCATTGCCTTTTGCTGTGATAAAAGGAGTTTGGATATCCCATGGTGTGCCGTCTTGTATAGCCAAAGCAATCGATTTTTGAATGATTGGTCTGGCTTCAGGTGCGTAAAAGTTGATGGCGTTTTCTAAGTCCACTTCAGAACCAATAGGCAATTCATGAATGTTGTATACAACATCAGACCAAATGACCTGATTATTCTGTAAGTTGAGTTCCCAACCTCCGAGTTTTGCCATGTCCCCCGTCCACTTTAATAGCTCCTGTTCTGATTGACGCTCTTGTTCAATATTTTTTATATTGGTTATGTCGGTTTGAATGGCCATAAACCCAATGAGCTGATTTTGCTCATGCAATGGCTGACAATTAATTCGCAGCCAATAAGGAGTGCCATTTTTATGGTAATTCAACATTTCTACGTTAATATTTTTTTCATTTTTAAGCGCTAAGCTGAACTCTTTGATGGTTTGAGGATCTGTATTTTTGCCTTGCAACACAGAGCCTGGGGTTAAACCTTTAACCTCGTCTAACGAGTACCCACTTATTTGAGTAAACATCTTATTGACCCACGTGATGCTGCCTTTTTCATCGGTAAATATCACAGCATCGAACGTTTCTTCAGCCACCCTGGCCAAGGTTCGATTGTTTTTTAGACTTTGCTTAAGATTCTCTTCAACAGTAAAGTTCTCAGTTAGAACGCAGTTTACGCCAATGATTTTGCAGACCTGTCCGCTGCTATCGATTATCGGATGCCCGTAGGCCCTTATATAGCGAACTTGTTTGTCTGCTGTCATTATCCTAAAAGCGGTATCAAATTTTTTCTTTTCCTCGATCGTTATCCCAATTGTTTCTAATGCTTTCTGTTTATCTTGTGGATGTAATGAGTTGTTCCATTCCGAGAGGGTTCCGTTAAATTTTTCGGGATCAATGCCATAGAGAAGAAACATCTGTTCATCCCAAAAAAGTTCGCCGGTTTTAACGTTTAATTCAAATACACCTATTTGCGCCGCCTCTTTTGCCACTTTAAGCCGCTCGTTACTATTATCTAATTGATCTTGTGTGCTTTTTAAATTTGGCGACTCATAGAAGGTGGCAATAACTGAGTTTTGTAGGCTATTAACTAATGGTTTTAAATCTATTGTGACAAGTAATTCTTGGCCATTTTTATGTAACAATGACAGAACTTCACCCTTGACTGTAGGTTTTTTAATGTTCATCTTGAGAAAAGAATGAAGGTGTATTTGATCCCCTCGATTATATCTTTCGGGAACCAAATCAGCGACACACCTGTTTTTGAATTCTGCCTGGGAAAAACCAAGCATTTGAACTGCAGCCTGATTGGCGAAAACAATATCACCCAGTGCAGATATCTCAAGTACGGCACTTGAGACTGAATCTAATATAGTCTGTAATCGCCGAATCTCTTTGTCTACAAGGTCACTTGAGAACGGTGTATTATTAGATGTCATGAGAACTCCAACTTACTGTGAAAGCTTTTTTGTTGCCATATCGAGCTTAACACTTTTTTTTATGTTGCCAATCGGCTTTCCGTATTAAACTAAGACCAATGAATTTGTTGGAGAGCAGTTTGTCAATAAAAAAAGTAGTCGCCCCCGAGTTTGAGATAGCGTTTTTGTTACCTAAATACTGGTTAACCTGGTTGAGTGTTTTCATTCTTTACAGTGTGTCTTGGTTTCCTTATTCCGTGCAAAAAAGTATTGGGAAATTATTAGGAAAATTACTCAAAATCATTGCTAAAAAACGTTATAACGTGGCCAAGCGTAACTTGGAATTGTCTTTTCCAGACTTTAGCCAAGAAAAGCGCCAAACTATATTAGATGCCAATTTAGATAACGCTGGTATGGCAGTTCTTGAAACAGGTATGGGATGGTGGTGGCCTACTTGGCGTGTTACACAAAAGGCTGAATTTGAAGGTTATGAGCATATTGAGGCTATTTTAGCCAAAGGCAAAGGTGTGCTTGCATATGCAATTCATAATATGAATCTTGAATTTGCTTGCCGTATGGCTGGCCTTAAATATCCATCGGTGGTGTTTTATCGTAAACATAACAATAGGTTAATGGAATATATTTCATACCATGGTCGTAAACGTAGTAACAAATATATGGTAAACAAACGTAATGTTAAAGGTTTAATCAGCGCGTTAGATGATGGCGAATTGTGTATGTATTTACCAGATCAAGATTACGGTCGCACAAAATGTGAGTTTACACCATTTTTTGCTGTGCCTGAGGTAGCCACAACGACAGGCTCTTTGTTATTTGCAAAACAAGCAAATTGTGAAACTGTTTTTTTGGTCTCGATTAGAACAGATAACGGCTACAAAATAATTGTACAACCTGGACTGGATAACTTTCCTTCAGGCGACGATAAATATGATGTAACACGTATTAATCAAATGATTGAGAAGATGATTATGTTGGCTCCTGAGGAATACCTTTGGATGCATAAGCGTTTTAAAACCAGACCTAATGCTGATGACCCCTCTCTATATGATTGAAGGCAATAATGAGGCTAAACAATAGTTTGAATGTGTCATGAAAAGCGTTAAAAAATGTCTAATTCTTTATTTTGGCTCAAGCGTATCATGCTGGCAATTATAATCATTGTCATTGCCGCCTTAGTATTGATTATGCAATACCGTAAAGAATCAACTGTGAGCCCAGAAGGTGACACAGGCATAAAAAGTATTGCGAATAACATGAGTGATTTTTTTGCAGATTTCCGTTTATCGTATCGCCATCCCCGTGAGGAATAATGAGGAGACTTTGTTATGGGAGTGAATATACCTAATAAGCCCTTGGGCGAGCGTTTACAGAAAAGGGAATGTTTACAAAAAAACCGTTGATAGGTTAGGTAGGGGAGCAAAAACATCGAACATTCAAAGCTGGAAGTTCTCCTCGAAGTGCCATTACCGATTATGCCCAGTCAGAGTGAAGTGGCATAGTTAATTTGGCCACCTAACAAGAGATTGTTATGCTATCAGCATAGCAAGATTAGGTGCCAAAGATGAGTAAAAAAACAAGACGGACATTTAGTCCTGAATTCAGATTAGAAACAGCACAATTAGTTGTCGATCAAGGTTACACACATGACGAAGCAGCTAAAGCCATGGGAGTCGGGTTTTCAACCATTGGTAAATGGGTAAAGCAGCTTCAACAGGAGCGTGAAGGTGTGCGTGTGAAGCAAACCCCAATGACGCCAGAACAGCTTGAAATTCGAGAGTTGAAGAAGCATAACGAACGTCTTGAACTAGAAAAGGAAATTCTAAAAAAGGCTACCGCTCTGTTGATGTCGGACTCCATGAACAACTCTCGGTAATCGAGAAACTGAGTCAGAGCGATGAACGCCGTTATTCAATTAAGCTGTTGTGTGAGGTATTTGGAGTCCACCGCAGCAGTTATAAGTACTGGCGTAAGCGTGACAAACGCATGACACCAGAGATGGCTAAATTACACAGTCAGGTGAAAGAAGTACATCGCCAAAGCAATGGCTCAGCAGGAGCAAGAACGGTGGCAATTATGGCAACCAACAATGGTTACCCCTTGTCTCGTTATCGAGCTGGCAACATCATGAAGAAGCTTGAATTAGTAAGCTGTCAGTTGCCGAAACATGCTTATAAAAAAGCGACACAAGAGCATGTGGCTATACCAAATACATTGAATAGACAGTTTGCGGTAACTGAACCAGACCAAGCTTGGTGCGGTGATGTGACGTATATTTGGGCAGGCAATCGTTGGGCTTACCTAGCGGTTGTCATGGATTTATTTGCACGGAAACCTGTTGGCTGGGCGTTGAGTCATTCGCCCGACAGTAATTTAACCTGCCAGGCATTAAGCATGGCTTATGAGAGTCGAGGAAGGCCTAAAGAGGTCATGTTCCATTCCGATCAGGGGAGTCACTACACAAGTCGCCAACTTAGGCAGTTAGTGTGGCGTTATCGTTTAACACAAAGCATGAGTCGGCGCGGTAATTGTTGGGATAACAGTCCTATGGAACGGTTCTTTAGGAGCTTAAAAACGGAATGGATACCCACAATCGGATATCAAAGTTTTAGCGAAGCAAAGCACCGCATCAACGATTATATCATTGGTTATTACAGTGAAATTAGGCCGCATTCATACAACGGTGGATTGACCCCAAATGAATCGGAATATCGGTATTGGAAATACTATAAACCCGTGGCCAAAATAACTTGACCACTTCAGAGGGTATGCAGGTGATTTGGGAGTTTGACAGAGACTTTATTATTAAATACCCCTTTCAAATTGATGATTCGCTTTTGGGCAGTTTGAAAATGATTGGCAAGGCTATTGATGCTCACTTTTATGCTTAGGTAAAAGCATAGATGTGTCCTCGCCAACGATCTCTGGTTATCACTTCAAAATCAACTGAGTATCTAGAAAAACAATGCGCAGAAGCTCAACGATAAAGTCCATTTTTAAAAAACATTACACTATATTGACTAAATATTTATTCCAAATTGCTTTTACCTTTGTTTGAAAATCAGCAATCGATGGATTAATTGCTGCTAATGGTGCATTTTGTAAGGCTAGTCGATGGGCATAGTTTCGGTATTCTAGGTATGCTTGGTTGAGAATATCCGCTTCAGCTTTTGTAATCAGAGATAACCTTGCTAAGTCGGCTAATATTCTCACATTATCAGGCCACTTGGCTAAGCTTGGAAAAGTATTCGTGTGGGTCAGCAGCATAAACTGCACAATAAACTCTATATCTGCTATGCCGCCGGCGTCTTGCTTTAAGTCAATATTTTCAGCGTCTCCTTTAGCTAAGTGGGCTCGCATTTTTTCACGCATAGATACTACTTCATTTGCCAATTCCAATAAGACTCTTGGCTTCGAAAGAACTGTTAACCGTACAGCAGTAAAACATTCCAATAATTCATGACAGCCCAATATAAATCTTGCCCTACAAAGCGCCTGATGCTCCCAGGTCCAAGCGTTTTCAGTTTCATAGGTAGCAAAACCATTTACATGACATACCAGTAAACCGGCATTCCCAGAGGGGCGTAATCGCATATCAACATCATAAAGTAGCCCTAAGCCCGTTTTAATGGTGAATATATGCAAAATACGTTGGGCAAGTTTGATATAGAAACCACTCGCTCCAATTGGTTTCTTACCATCGGTGAGCCGTTGCCCGTCACAGTTATGTAAAAAGACCAAATCTAAGTCTGAGCCATAACCCAACTCCCATCCTCCCAGTTTGCCAAATCCCAATACCGCAAAACCTTTATTTTGAATGTTTTTAGGGCCTTGGGTTTCACATACTGGCACACCGTGTTTGGCAACGATTTGTTGCCATGCTATGTCTACCACTTGAACAATAATCGTTTCGGCCAAATGTGTTAAATGATCACTGACTTGCATAACGGGTAAAGCATTAGAGATGTCGGCCGCTGCGATTTTTAATTGCTGACTCAGTTTAAATTGGCGCAACGTTTCTATTTGTAGTTCTAAATCTTCTGGCTCTACCCGCAGTAATGCTTGGCGCAGTTCATCCGAATATTGGTGAAAGGGTACGGGTTGATATAAAGAAATAGGATCCAGTAGTTCATCTAACAATAATGGAAAACGCGCAATTTGTTCTGTCACCCAGGGACTAGCAGCGCATAATTTAACTAAGTGGAATAATGCCCCTTGGTTTTCAAATAATAACTGCAAGTATGCCGTTCGCCCTAAAACCGCATGTAAAACAGTCAATATGCGTCTGAATAGCTCTGCATGATCTTTAGCTGATGAACTCATAATATTATGGATGATCACTGGCATCAGATTATTGAGAATGGTAAGGCCTCTCTGACCAATTCGCTGCTTAGTTAAACTTTGTTTAAATGCACTGATTTGCTGACACACATCTTCGCTGATGGATAAACCCGTTTCGAACACTTCATCAGCTAAATGCCAATAATCCAATATGCTGTGTGTTTCTTGTGCATTTAATTGCAACTGCCAAAGGTCCTTCGCCCCCTGTTGCAATTCATCTGCAACATCAAGCGCCAATGCGGGGTCCTCTTTGATCAATAACGAAAATTGCTGGTGGACAGCATTGCAGTGTTGAGCTAACTGTTGCATAAAATCTTGATAGTCAGTCATGCCTAGTACATATAACAAACGTTTTTTGTCAATGCCATTGTTGGGTAGCACTTGTGTTTGTTTATCTGCAAACTGCTGCAGGCAATGTTCTATTTTACGCAGCCATAAATAACTGTGTAGCAAATTTTTGGCGCTGTCATCGGGTAATATGTTTAGATTGACTAGTTCTAATAGTGCCAATTGCAAGCTCTGAACTTTCAGACTGGACTCTCGTCCACCATTGATTAATTGCAAGCTTTGCACAATAAATTCTGCTTCCCGGATCCCGCCTTTGCCCAACTTAATATTGTTGGTTAGTCCACGTCTGCGTACTTCTTGCTCGATCATCGATTTCATACTGCGCAGCGACTCAATGGCACTAAAGTCCAGATATCGACGATAAATAAAAGGTTGTAGAATTTCTGATAACTGTTGTGTGTAGGGGCAAGGAGTATTTAAGATCGATGCCTTAAGCATCGCGTAACGCTCCCAGTCTCGCCCTTGTTCTTGGTAATAATCTTCCATCGCATCAAAATGCATCACAAGCGGACCGCTGTCACCAAATGGCCTTAAGCGCATATCCACTCTATATACTTGACCATCAGCGGTAATCTGATCTAGCGCAGTAATGATTTTTTGGGCCAATTTAGTAAAAAACTGTTGGTTCTCGACCGACTTCTTGCCGCCGGAAGTGACACCCACTGCGGGGTAGGTAAAAATTAAATCGATATCTGAGGAAAAGTTAAGTTCTCCTCCGCCCAATTTCCCCATACCCAAGATCAACATGGGTTGCGGCCCAAACTCTCCTTCAGGCAAGCCTAATTGCGGCTGTAAAGATTGATATAACCAGTTGTTAGTTTGGGTGATTAATTGGCGTGCAAGTTCTGATACTTGTGCTAACGAATCCTCAATCGATTGCATGTTGAGCAAATCGCGCCAAGCAATTCGCAGCATATGAAAATTTCTAAACTGTCTGAGTTTTTGGTGTAAAACAGCTTCACTATCAATTTCAGCCAATTGCTTGGCAAGTTTGCCTTGATAATCAATCTGCTCCGCAAAAAGCAGCTTTTCGAGTAGTAGCTCTGCTAACCAAGTCGGATTCTTTCTACATTGCTCAAAGATAAAATCGCTCAATGAAAAGGCCATTTTGATTTGTTCTTCAAATATTTCGAATTGAGCGGAAAATTGCCCATGGGAATGTAGATCCTGCCAGCGCTCATTACCAAGTTCGATGAGCTCGTCTGGAAGTGGCGTAAGTGGATTATTATTCATACTATTTTCCTTCATCCAGCAGCATATTTGATATTGGCGCATCACAAAGGCAGTTGTTGACCAATTTAATTTTGTTGGCCTTGCTTAGTTTTTTAATCCAAATTTCGATTTTTAATGCCTCAGAATGATTGTCCACAATACACCACAACTTCAATATCAACGGACCTTTGCCTTTTAAAGCTTTAGCACATTTAGGACCACTGGACTGATGTTCCGCAAATCGTCGTTCAATGTTGGTGCAAATGCCAGTGTAATATTGGTTTAATTTGTTTTCGACAATGTAGATGTACCATGGAGTCACTTTGTTTTACCGTGGTGGTTGTTTTTGGGATAGGGGAGGGATTGTACATGATAGGGAATATTATGCCCTAGCGGGCACTGCCATCCCTCGCGGCGGCCGTATGGCATTTTTCTCACAGCATCCCTTTTGTGCGATTTAATTTTTATACCTCAATAATTATAAAGCATGCGCTAGCGCTTACCGTCATTCCGCGCGGCGATTGCCCTACTAAATTGAAGGAATAGTTGGCGAGCCTTGAGTCGAGGGTAAGTCAAAAGAAAAGGCATCGACTTCGCCGACTAAACTCTTTGGTGGCTCTGCCACTGCTTTTCCGCCTTTAAAGTTTCAGCAAAAAATGGCTTATTCTTGGAGCAAATGACATGGGTGAAACTGGTGTTTTTAATAGCTCGGCTTCGCTCAGTTAAACAGCTCAACAAGCGACCGCCATGGACGGCGGAAGGAAGAACAATGCAGGAGCAATTGTCGAGAAGTCGAGATTAGGTGGCGATCATCATTGATGTGCGAGTGACTAAGTTAAAGCGTTTGCATCGGGTAGGAAAAGAACATTTGTAACGACAACTCGGCTGGCGCCCCTAAAATAAGCCATTTTTGCGGTTAAGAGCTTTAGCAGTGGCGGCATTGTTTCAAAGCAATCTGCAGATTACCGAGCGGGGCGCTGCTGTTTGTACTTATTAGTTGAATTCAAATATAAGGTTCTCTTGAATCGGCGCATCATTAAACAAAGAATTTGATTTAAATCAAATTCTTTTTGGTGAATGGTTTTATTCTTCTTATAGTTTAAATTCGATTAGATAAGATAAGTAGTTGCCTTTAGAACAGGGAAATAATGGAATTGTAAAAAGCTCTATTTTTTAAGGTCATAATTAAGAGCTGAACGTTCCTATTCTAATCAATGAGCAGTACCTGCATAAATGCAACTCGCGAAGGGTGTTTGATATTTTGTTTCGCGACTAATAGGTTTTACTTTGAGGAACATAAAGTGAAAAAACACCTCCTACTGCCACGTTCTCTCTCTATTCATAGCTGTGCACCTGTATGGCTGACTGATGGGACTTATTACTCCACGGAGAACATTTCCGTCTCACTCTGTATTGCCCCTAAGGAATATTTACTATGCTGAAAAAGTACGGCATTACCTGCCTGATATTAATTTCCAGTTATTTGCCATTTGGATCTGCTTCGGCGGTGATGATCGGTTTTTCACCTAGTAGTATTACCGTCAATGTGGGTGATACCTTTGATGTCGATGTGGTGATTTCTGATTTGTTTGCCTCGGGTGAAATTGTCTCTACATTTGATCTTGATGTAACTTACGACGCTGCAATATTAAATGCGACGGCAGTGAGTTTTGGATCGTATTTGGACGATGCTTTGGGTTTATCATTTCAGGATGCAGAATTCACCTTAGGACGAATCGATTTTTCTGAACTTTCCTTTCTGGGCGACTCTGAATTACAAGCTATACAAGTCGATAGTTTTACCCTAGCAACCTTGTCATTTGAAGCACTTGCTGCAGGCGTCAGCTCACTTTTCTTTGATCCAAACACCTTACCAGGTGTCTATGTCATTGGTCTTGACCCATCGACCTCATTAGATCTAAGTGCGTCCATCGGTACGGGTGACGTAAGGGTTGCAGCGGTAAAGGTCGCTGAACCCAGTATCCTGTTTGTGATGATTACCGGTTGGCTGGGATTCGCTATTACACAGCGTAAACGGTTTAAGAGATTGACTAGTTAGAATGATTTTTTATTGCAGTAATTTATTAGAGACGTTTAATCAATAAAATAAAGCCTAACGATAAGCTAAGCATTAAGAGTCTAATCCATCAGGATTAAGTAGCGTTAGCCAATCGTTATTGAATGACACTACATTTTCATAAGGATGGATGTCCCAATGAATGCTTACCGTACCAATATTTTCGCCTTACTATTAATCATACTATTGTGTCCATTCTCGGTATCTGCTCAGGTCTGTGATGTGGACAACGACGGCGATATCGATCGCAATGATGTCGGTCAAATATTTGCGGCCCGCAATACTCCAGCCTCTGGCCCTGATGATCCCAGGGATGCGAACGGCGATGGCATGATTAGTATAAACGATGGGCGATTTTGCACCCTGCAATGCACTTTACCCCGCTGTGCAATTGTCACGCCTCCCGCAGATGTAGCTATCATCGATATTGCGCCTTCTCCATTAAATTTTGGCGAGGTTTTTGTCGGCAGCTCGGTCAATTTACCCCTAGTTGTTAGCAATACGGGTACGGCAACTCTGAGTGTTAGTAATATTACTAGCAGCGGTGCAGCGTTCACCGTATTCCCGCCCACCGCCTTTGATATTGCTGAAGGTGGTCTAGCGCGCAATGTCGAGATTGGCTTTAGTCCAGATGTGGCTGGCCCCTTCAACGGTGTAATCACTTTTACCAGTAATGCCGATAACGAGGATCCGGTACTTATCGCTGTAAGCGGTCAAGGCGTCGATCCTACGCTATTGCTGGAGCCGGATATTGATGTCAATGACAGTATCGATTTTGGTGCGATTGCCGAAGAAGCCAGTGTTGAACAACTGCTGACTATACGCAATGTTGGCGATGCGCCCTTAGACGTTAGCGATATCTCCAGCGACAACTCGGCGTTTGTGGTATCTGCGCTGGGTGGCGATAGCATTCCTTTTACCCTTGACCCGGGAGCCGCACAAAATGTGTCCGTGGTTTTCACCGCCCCTCCTGCCACCGCTGGATCGACCATTAAGGGGAAACTGACCATCATTAGCAATGACCCGGACGAATCCCTTCGCGATGTATTGCTGGTTGGCGATGTATTACAAACCTTTGCTGCGCTGGTGAATAATCCAATCCTGGGTGCCAATGTCGATGATGTGATTGGCAACGGGAATTGTGCCAATGTTAGCGGTGAAGTTCAATTTTCTGCCAGTGGCAGTGCCGATACATTCAACGTGACCTTGATGGATCAAGGTGGTGTTTCCACTAGTAGTGGTTCTTTTTCCTACGGTGGTAGTGGAGGCGTCGTCGTTTTCGATGGTATTGATGCCTGTGGGCTGGACGACGGCATTCTTGAACTGAGTGTAAATCTGGGCACACCCGATCCATTTGTGGGCACGCCCGCAATCAAGCTGACATCCACATTCCCCGCACCGGTTCTTGCCCCAGTGGAACCTGTCAGTGTCTTGTCGACAATCGAGGTTTGCGGTACATCCCGTGAAAACACAACGGTCAAAATTGGGGGTGGTGCCAGCATTGTATCGACCAGGCTAGATGCATTCACTACCAGTTTCTGCCTCGACGTACCCTTGCGTGTTAATACGCAAAATACCCTAATCGCGACTGCGATTGATAATCTGGCCGCTCCCCCCAGACCGGCAGCGTCGGCTGTTCCTGTGCAGGTGGTCCATGTTGATCCATCATCAATCGTTATTGCTGAGGCCTCATCACGCCCACTCACTATTGAAGAAACCGAGTTGCTGGTGGAAAACGGCGTTATAAATCTGGATAACCCGAGCAACTTCAATGTTTCGATGTTTACCATCGTGATCACCATCGGTCAGTTTCCGGTCACCTACAGTCAACCAGTTGCGGTACCCACAACGCCTAGTGTTAGTTATGGCAGCCCGGGCGGTGGTGGCGGATGGACTACCGGCGGTGGAGGTATCCCTAGCGGCACTCCAAGGCCTGTCACCGGCTGCGTTACCGGCTGCTCCAACATAGTCGTGATCAAGACACCGACAGGACAGACTATCCCCGGAGTCATCATCATCGATGGTCGTATCAAAACCCTTAAAGAATTCTTCCAGGTTACTATTGCCATACAGAATACATCTAGCGGGTTTGTACTTGCCGATATGCAGGCGAACATCATACTGCCAGCAGGTTTGTCGCCAGTGCGTGCGGGTCCTGGAACCGATGTTGCCGATGTTAATACCGCTGGTGAAACCGATAGTGTTGTGATTGGTGATATCGGCCCGATGGGTACGGGTACCGGTCAATTTATCATCCGCGGCGACGGCATTGGCACCCACAATGTCGATGTTGATTTCAACGGTTTTCTCACCGATGGAGGTCTGACCACGCCATTTCCAATCAGCGGTTCGGCCGGTACTTCAGTGCAGGTTTATGGACCGCCCACACTGGATGTGGTCGTGCGCCATCCGAGTAAGGTTGGCGAAGATGATGTGGTTGCAGGAGAGATTTATGAGCTGATTGTCGAAATCACCAACACTTCTCCCCGTCCAGCCCTATATAGCAGTCTGGAATTGTTTGTCGGTGGGCAGGCTATACTGGTGGATGCCGAAGGCAATGATATTCCGAATTCTAATGAAATTCGCAGCTTCGGTCATATTCCCTCAGGCAGAACTGTCTCTGCAGCATTCCGGGTGAAGTCGTCACTGCAAGGTGAAATTATTGCCTGTCAGGCGATTGCGAGTGAAAACATCAGCCTCACGGTTGACACGGGGCCGGATGGTACGGCCTGTAATATTGCCAATACCTACCCAGCTAACTTCGAAGCCTTACCAGCAGATCAACCACCGGTAGTGATCGGCATTAATCCCTTGAACGGTCAGCCGAATATTCCGGTAACCAGTTCTGTACTGGCTACTCTGACACCAGAAAGCGCCTGTATTGTTGGCGATACTTTTAATAATGTTCTGGTAGATCAGATCGATCCAAGTGATGCTAGCAAAGGTCTGCAGGTTATTGCCTATGATCTGCTGCAGGCAGGTACCTTTTACCTCGAAGAGTTGGATGCTTTTGGCAATCCGCTCAGGCATATCCCAACCGACCTGACGGTTGAAACTCCGCCTGCCGGCGGCACTACCATTGCGGTATTGCGTCTCGGTCTAGATGCACCACATCCCAACAGCCAGTACTTTCTCCGTGACAATACAACGTATAGGGCAACTCTGGTGAGTGGTGATGGCGTGGCGGGGGGTAATGATGGGATCTGTAGCGAGGCGTCCGGGGCTGAAATGGAGGAAAACTTCACCTGGACTTTCAGCACCGAGCAAAGCTGTAATGCGCTAGACGCACCCATCGCCTCAATGAGTGCGCCAATAGACGGTTCGATTGATCAACCACTGAATCAATCAATTGTGCTCAACTTTAGCAAACGTATGAACCCGGCCAGTTTTGCTTTTGTTCCTTTCGATCTATCAAGCAGCAGTTTCAGTGTCTATGCTGATGCTGTCGAGTCGTCTGGTGATATTAGTGGCGGCTCGCCGGTGGCCGGCAATGGCGTATTTAGCAACCTGAACAGAACGCTGACTTATGCGCCGCTGAGTAATTTTGCAGAAGACATACCGGTTCATGTTCGACTTACCGATGGTCCGCGCGATGTTTGTGGCAATCCCTTGCAAACTCCCCCGATTGGTGTGCAGTTAATGAGTTTCCGGACTATTCCACCGGATACCCTGGCACCTGTTTTACCGTTGGTTAACCCGATCGTTGATATTACCAATCTATCATCGGTACAGATCAGTGGTGAGGCAGAAGCAGGTAGCATCGTGACTGTCCTGGGTGGTTTAGCGGCGGTTGATACACCTGCCTCGGCAGCTGGATTTTTCAATGTCTCGGTTCCGCTAAACTTAAATGCGACGAATAGTTTGTCGGTGCTGGCAACCGATGCCTCTGGCAATATCTCAACCGCCACCTCGGTCGATAGTAATGGCCAATCACTCGCAATTATAAATGACAATGTCCGGCCACAGCTTGCTACGGTTTCACCTGCCAGCGGCAGTCTGGATGTCGCCAGAGACGTAGTGATCCAAGTTGTATTTAATGAGCCGATCAAAGCCGATACGGTAAACAATCTAAACTTTACCTTAGAAGGTTCAGCAATTCCCGGATCTCTGGCGATTGTAGGCGACAGCGGATTCTCGTTTACGCCTGACGAGCTGCTAGATTTCAACAAAACCTACACAATCCGAAACCGCGCCAACGGTGTGCGCGATCTCGCGGGTAATGGCTTGCTTAATGAAAGTGTGGCCAGTTTCACCACGGAAGGTTTTCCATTACCAACCATCTCCAGCGTCGCACCTGAAACAGGCGTTCAGGACACGATTTTTTTAGTCACTTTCAACGGTAATAATTTGTCAACTGCCTCGGCGGTAGTATCGAATAATCCGGGCGTTACCGGCAGCATACTCAGCGCCAATGATAATACTGCGACGGCTGAAGTCACTGTTAATGCCCTGGCAACTACTGGCTTGACCACGCTCGGACTGACAACACTCGGTGGTAGCGCCACGGCAACCTTTACGGTATTGCATAAAGCGCCCGTGATCAGTGCCATTGTGCCTAATAGTGGCGATCAGGGGACTACCGTCAATGGGCAAATCCAGGGCATTGGTTTAAGGGATATCAGCAGTATTGTTATTGATGGAACTGGGGTGACTGTAGTAGACCTCACGACCGGCAATGATAGCGTGCGTAATGTACAGTTTGTCATTGATGCTGCTGCATCTGTGGGCCCACGTATTGTAACAGTCACTACCCCTGGTGGCAGCGACACCGCTGGGTTTACTGTGATTGAGTTCACTCCGGTGATCCCTACTTTGACCTCAGTGACACCAGATAACGGCGAGCAGGCATCAAGTTTTAACCTTACATTTGCCGGTAGCGCCCTAGCTGGGGTAAGCGCAGTTATTTCCCCAAATCCGGAGATTAGCGCTACCATTGTGAGTACTAGTAGTACCTCTGTCGTCGCGAATATAAGCATCTCTGCATCGGCAACTGTGGGTACCACTAGTTTGTCCCTTGTCTCGCCCCAGGGTACGTCGAACGCCTTGCCATTTACCGTCAATGAAGCTTTGAATATTATCACCCTGTCCCCGGCCTTGCTAAATTTAGACACTCTGGAGAGCGCTAACCTAAATGTTGCAATAGCTACAGTGGCGGGTGCTGGCGGTCAGCTTATCGAGCTGTTAAGCAGTGATACCACCGTAGGGACTGTGCCGGCTTCGGTGACGATCCCAGAGGGTAGTAATAATACGGCGTTTGTATTAACTACCTTAAATCTATCTGGGATCACAAACATTACAGCTTCTGCTGGAGGATTTGCTTCCGATACAAGTCAAATTAATGTAAATGCCCGGACGATGTCCCTAGATCTGCTCAGCCCGTTTATCGGTGTTGGCCGTCGCAGCAGCGCCAGTGTGATATTGACCCAACCGGCGCCCGCCGGCGGTGTGACAGTTAATTTATCTACCGGAAATGCATCGGTGGCTACGGTCACTCCGGCGAGTGTCTTTATTGCGGCAGGTGCAACGACCAATACATTTGATATAGATGGTTTAATCATCGGCACCACACCATTAACTGCTTCTGCCACTGGTTACAGTGATGTAGTTGAGGATGTGTTTGTCACCAGCACCAATATCATTAACTTTGGCTTGATACCGGATGTAGCGCCAGGGCAAAGTGCCAGTTTGCCCACCAGTCTTGGTCAAGCGGCTCCTGCAGGTGGATTAATCATAAACTTTACCAGCAGTAATCCGGCCATTGCGACTGTTACATCTAGCGTATTTATTCCTGAAGGATTGCAGGTTCCCGCCGCGAATCCACAAATTACTGGCATATTGATCGGATCGGTGCAAATAACCGGCACAGCAACTGGCTTTGCACCGGATATAAGGGTCGCTGATGTTACCGTCGACTCCAGCTTCTCCCCAGCGGCTATATCCGTTATCGAAGCAGGTACCCAAAATATTAGCTTGCAAATCTCTGCCCCCGCCCCTGTGGGGGGGTTAACATTCAGTCTCACTACCGATAACACCGGTATTGCGACCGTGCCGGCCACAGTAACGGTGAACGTGGGTGAAACTTCAGCTCAAGTTCTCGTCACGGGTGTTGCAGTCGGTACGACGACGTTAAGAGCTAATGCACCGGGCATTAACGAATCAAGCGCAACAATAAACGTTAATACTCTACCCGCGATGAATATCGGAAATACGACCGTTGGTAAGGACTTACAGGTGGGTCTTTCAGGTTCGCTGGGATTAGTTGCTCCTGCGGGACATGTGCAGGTGACCTTGACTAGCTCAGATCCGAGCAAAATATTGCTATCCGCGAGCCGCACGACAGCAGGGAGTGGAAGTATAACGATCCAGGTGAATGCTGGCAGTTCCTTTATCCCAACATTTTATGTTCAATCTCTGACAGATACCGGTACCATTACAATTACCGCATCGGCGCCCGGTTATGCTACCGATACGAGCACTGTTACTTCGGCACCCTCGGGATTCTGGCTCAATGCCAATGACTTTACGCGGGATGTGTTTGCGGCTAACGTGGGTATTCAATTACGTTCGGCACGCCTAAATCCGACCACCCTGAACTTTGCTAGCCACGAAGAATTACG